>Ga0310696_10000284_pt1 | contig 86808 bp, 66 predicted proteins | sample AusTroGonzalo_MG_4_FD_203885 | JGI IMG/M metagenome (GOLD analysis project Ga0310696, IMG submission 203885) | Bovine rumen microbial communities from tropical cattle in Woodstock, Queensland, Australia - Gonzalo_02 (v2) (version 2) | ecosystem: Host-associated > Mammals > Digestive system >...
GTAACGGTAAGCGAATAATTTGTGGACGTGGATGGTGTTGCAACAATTTCCGAGGTTGTTGAACCATCACTCCATGCATATACATAAGATGGATTTCCACCCATGGCAGTTGCCGAAATGGTTGCTGACGAGCCGCTACAAATAGTAGTAGCACTTGTGTTTACATAAACATCAAGCATTGGAGGTTCTGTAAATACTATACTAGACGATGCTGTACAGCCACCATTATCTGTTACTGTAACAATGTATTGTCCTGCCGAAATGCCGCTAATAGTTTGAGACATTTCTCCGTTGTTCCACATATAACTGTAAGGAGCTGTACCTCCCATTACATTTGCAGTAGCATTTGTTGTTCCTCCATAACAAATAATATCAGTAAAATCTACCATAATTACTGGAGAATCGGTTTCTCCCGTTATCGCAATAGTTGCAGAAGACGTACAGCCATTTGCGCCCATACCTGTTACAGTGTACGTTCCCGGTAAATCTACAGTCAAATCGCGAGATGTGATTCCGCTGCTCCACGAATACGTTTCAGCATCTCCTTCTGCCGAAAGCATTATTTGTGTAATGCTGCATGAGAGCATTGTTGCGCCAGAAAGGCTGGTTATTGAAACATTCGGGGCTACACGGTCTTCTGTTATATCAATTGACGCAATAGATGTACAGCCATTTATGCCCATAGCAGTTACCATGTATGTTCCTGGCATATATACGCTAGTAACAGTAGAAGTGCTTCCATCGGTCCACATATATGTTTCAGCATTACCGCTTACTGTCAACGTCACATCCATATTGTTGCAGTCGAGTGTTGTGGATGTGCTGGTTATGGAAATATTCGGAGCTACACGGTCTTCAGTTATAACAATTGATTCGGAAGACGTACAACCATTTGTGCCCATAGCGGTTACAATGTATGTTCCAGGCGCATATACGTTAGTAATAGTAGAAGTGCTTCCATCGTTCCACATATATGTTTCAGCATTACCGCTTACTGTCAACGTTGTTTCCATATTGTTGCAGTCGAGCATTGTTGAAGAACTATTTATATAAATCTGAGGCGTTTCATAATCTTGAAATACCGTATTCATAGCTGTAGCAGTACAACCTTTTGAATCAGCGACGGTAACGATATATTCTCCGGTGTTATAAGCGGTTGTCATATTTGATGATGATCCATCGCTCCACATATATGAGTATGGAGAAGTTCCGCCCATCACATTTGCCGTAATAGTGGACATTTGATTGTTACATGTAATAGAATCTGCATGTACATAAATATCCAGCGCTACCGGCTCCACAATATCTATAGTCTGATAAGCAGAACAACCAATTGCATCAACAACAGTTACGCTGTATGTTCCTGCTGCCATGCCGGTTGTATCTGGCGACGAGGTTGACATCGACCCCCAGTTCGAATTCCAATAGTAGCTGTATGGAGAGGTTCCTCCACTTACATCAACCGAAGCAGATCCAGTTCCGCCATAGCAATTAATATTCTCGACCGATACGGTCATGTAAACATTACAAGTATCCTCCTGCGCATTAGCCGAAAATCCAATGCCAAGCAGCGGAATCACAAAAAGCGTCATTAGCAGACACTTAAGATAAAATTTCCTCATAAGCAAAAATTTTAATAAACAAAAGGACTTCTAATTAATAAAAACTCCCAACCCTGCGAAATCCATTAAACAGAATCTGAAAGCAACTACGGTGCAAAACTATATATTTTTCTCATATTTAAGACACTTTTTTTAATATTTTTGGAGCCCTATATTCAAAAGATAATTTATTGATAATCAACAGCCAACAATGTCTTTTACAAAAATTTCATTACATAGCTACCGATAACCTTTTTAATACACCGATTTTTCATAAAAAAACTAATCATCGTACCCTGAGGAACATTGCAGTGTACTGCGATGTGCTGAGCTAAGCCGAAGTAACTAACCGAAGTATGCGAAGCCGAAATGAGCGAATATATTCAAATGTTAACCATCTGTATCACAAACAATAACATTATCCAAATGAAAAAGCCGTGTGTCTAGGATAAAAGACCGAACCACTTAAGGTGTTGTCTTTAAATTGCACTTTTTGTGCTGCAACAATAGCGCTACAAGTATAACAAAATGATTCTCAACAAAAAATTATCAATAAAGTCCAATATTTGAGGCTATACTATTTGAAAATTTGAATATTGTACAGACCTTCTGTAAATTATTCCCTATTCCTCCCCAAACCAATACCTATATAGTGGTGAATCCTGCTTCAGACAAAGCTTCATTGCTTCCTTTGGAATCTCAATATCGATGCCACCAGGGATGAAATAAACAGTGGAATTGTAGCAGACGAAAAACTTGTCCTCGCTAACATAATAGTTGCCGTTAAACACTTCCTCGTTTGTAATCTGCGATGCGTCATCCTCTTCGCCCGATTGCCACTCGGTTGTCTGCTCCCAGATAAACTTCTCAATGACATTCTTCGCCTTGCGCGTATCGCTGAAAATGTCCTTTTCCGTCATTCGCTTGCCTGTAGCAAGGTCGTAAATCATATAATGGTATTCCGAAGCGCTACGCGGAGCAGTTGAAACTTCGTAGAATGCATAATACGCCATTGCAATAAAGCCATCAGCGACAAATACAGGATAAATGCTGTCCAAATCGTACTCCTCAAAATATTCGAAGTACTCATCAGTTGAATCGGCAACCGCCTCCTGGTACATGCTTACCGACTTGGCAGCACTACGCTTAAAATCAGCCGTAACATCCACGCCATCGGAAATTTCGCCAAGCACATCGTCACGAATGGCGAGAATCGCCTTGTTGTCGGTATCGGCAGGCAAAACAGCATGGTAGGTAAACGAACAACCCTTTGCCGACTTTACAACTCGGTAGGTCTGCATTTCAAGTTTAGAAGCCTCCTCTACTGCTGTATCCGATTCGGGAAGACTGTCGTTTGAAATTTCTTCTGTTATTGCTTCATTTTCCTCTACCGTTGGTTCTGCTATCTTGTTTTTGCAAGAACAAACTACGGCAGAAGCGAGAAGAGCTAAAAATATGTAATGTAATGTTTTCATGTTCAAAGTTCAATGTTTAAAGTTTCTGGTTTCAAGTTTCTAGTTTCAAGTTTTTTGGTGAGTCGTGGCGCGCCGCGACGGTACTTTCTTTGTATTGGAGTGTCCTAACGGACAGAAATCTAACAAATCTTTTCAAATTCAACAAATACAAATATTTGTAATATTTGTCTCGATTTGTATTATTTCTCGCGCAAGCGACTCCCGTTTCGTTTGAGCGTAGCGAAAACGTCTTTGCATCTTGTCAGTTCAACTCTCAACTCCTCACGCAAAGCATTGCGCCACTCTCAACTTTCAACTCTCATCTCTCATCTTTTCATTTCTTCTTCTCCGGGAACCAATATTCGTACAACGGTCCATCCTGCTTCAGGAACGGCTTCAGCGATTCCTTTGACAAGCCTACCCGAGGTGTTCCCATTGCATACGGACCAATCTCGTACGGCGAGTACTGATAGTAGAGAGAATCGGCGCCAATGCAGAAATTGCCGTTGATGAAGTTTATGCCTTCGTTCCACATGTCGTCCTTCTCGTCGGAGAACTCGACAGCAAAAGCCTCGACAATGATTTCCGACAAAGCCTTTTCGTTCTCGTCGTTCATCACAAAGATGTCGTCCTCGGTTATGCGGCGACCTGTTGCGATGTTGTAAACCTTATAAGTCTTGCCCGAAACGCCGTGTGCCCCACCCTGATATTCGTAGGAATCGTCGTAATAGACAAGCAACTTGCCGTCGGCATATACGGGATAAATGCTGTCGTAGTAGTTGACGGCGTATATGTAGCCCGAAATGTCGGCACCGATGTCCTCCTTGGTCGTGTAATACTCCGACTCGATGGAATCGGCAAAAATTTCGATACCGCTCTGGATTTCGCGCTTGGAACTGTCGGTGTAATAAGCAACAAGGTCGGCATAAATGCTGTCGAGAAACTCGTTGCCGTTGGTTTTCGGAAGCTTCAGGTAAATCGAAACCTCAAGGTTGGCATCGAACTCGGGGAAACGGCTGGTTGAAAACTCATCGTACTCGATGTCCTTGGCATCGGTGATTTCGGGAGCTTTTTCTTTGCAGGAATACAGCATCGCCGACATCAGCACAACAAACGATATGTAATATAACTTTTTCATATTCAATTATTTATTATTTTCTTTTTTTTTTTATATCATTCCGCAAAATAGAGCGAACAGCACAAGGAACGGTGCTTGTGAAGTTCATTTATGCGGAATCTCATTTGTGTACAAAAGGGAGATTCCGCACAGTCGAACATTACAACGCTCCCCGTACCGTATCGCGTGTATGTTCTGACTTGTGGAATGACGATAGGCCTATTTATTATTAATATAGTGTTATTTATGACCATATTATTTCTTTACAAACCAATATTTATACAGCCAGTTATCCTTTTCCATGTACGGCTTAATCCAACTCTTCGACACACCCATCTTCACATCGAAACCGTAGGCATAATTGATTTCGTAAGGTCCATAGACAAAGAAAAGCGAATCGTCAGTGAAATAGAAATCGCCACGACCAAAGACCTCATCAATAAGGAAACCATCGGGGTCATCAAATTCTGAGCCGTCGAACTCGCCAAGGTCCTCGTTTGCGCTCTCGCGGAACTTGCGAGCAATCTTTAGCCAGTTGGCATCCTCCTTAAACATTCCGTCCCTGTTCATTATCTCGCCAGTAGTGCGGTCGAAGACAATAGTGCTCTGCGAAATGTTATAATGCGCCATATAGTTGTCCATATAGCCATCGGCAGATTCCATAACAAGATACTTGTCTAGCACCAGCACAGGCTCGATGTTCCAAACTGTAGAAACCTGCAAATCGTCATCGTCGTCAGCATCCTTAGCTTTTTCCTCAGGGGAGAACATCTTGTCAAGATAAGCCTGGATGTTGTTAATGTCGGCATCTTCGCCAACCAACTGCTGCAGAATCTTTTCCATAACCTTGTCGCCGTTTGGCACGGGCAATGTCAAGCTTGCCGAGCTCTCATACTCGCCACCACCGTCCGAAGCCTTGTAGGTCTTGAACGCAAGGCCATTAATTTCATAGGTATCTTCATCAAATTCAATTTCGGCAAGTGTATCAACGACTTCCTCTATTTCAATTTTTGTAGTATCGCTCTGCGGTTCTGCCTCCTTTTTCTCCGAATTGGAATTTCCACAGGCTACTGACAAAGCAGCACCTATAACAACAAAGGTAGGAATCAATAATTTTCTCATATAACTTTTTATTAATCAATTTGTAGCACCATCCAAATCCTAACATATTCATTAAAATAGGAATCCGAAAATGGCAATGCAAAACTATGTATTTTTCTTGTATGTAGTATATGAAAGATTAAAATTCATTGGTGTCCGCTAAAAAAATCGAACAACACATATAATCACAACATTATCAGTTGTTTAGATGGTGATATTAATAAAGGGGGGGCATTTGCTCACTTCGTATCGCGAGCTAAAGGTTACTTGCTTCGCTGCGTGAGCTAAAGGTACGGAAGCTTGTCGTAACACGCGATACGGAACGTGGAGCGTTGTGAAGCCGCACCCTGAACGGAGTCGAAGGGCTGCTATCCGTAACGTTGCTTGCAACCTCGCGAAGCCTGCGAGCAATCTCCTATTGTGTTACTATTCAAGGAGATTGCTTCCACGAGCTAAAGGTACCGTATAAGTGAACTCACAAGCACCGTTCCTTATGCTGTTCGTTCTACTTTACTTGCTTCGCTGCGTGAGCTAAAGGTTACGGAATGACTTTTCATTTTTAGCGGACAATAATGATTTAGAACGATATTGTCACCCCGCCTATAAATGTTATGCCTGACTGTGGGAAAAAGTTTGCCCACGACCTTTGTGAGCCTTGCTCGTACCAAAGTCCGCCGTAGGCATTGCTACTGTATTTGAAGTTGAACAGGTTGTATATTTCAAACTTGAATCGCAGCGACTTGACGTATTTGGTGATTATTTCATAGTCGAATCCGAGACTGCTTATACTGTACGGTTTCAGCATACGGTCGGTACTCGATGTATTGTCGATGTATTGCTTGCCAACAAATTTTACGTTGTAGTAGATGTCGAAGTTGCCGAAGATGTTGTAGTTGATGTTTCCCGAAGCAATTATTTCGGGTGAAAATGCAAGGTTGGTCTCGCCGGTGTGATATTCTTCTATGCTTTCGTTAAGTTCTTCGTCGTATGTTTGCGCAAAGTATACATAGTCCTTCGCCTTATTCCTGCTGAATGTTGCATTGGCTTCAAGCGTCAGTTTCCTGTGAGGTTTTACCTGTGCAGAAATTTCAACTCCAGTACGATAACTTTTCTCTATATTGGTCATTATGAAGTATCCGTTCTGCGAAAATTCTCCTGTCGGCACAATCTGGTCGGTGAAATCCATATAGTAGAAATTCAGTCCGCCAGAAAATATCCTTGACTTGTATTCGTAGCCTGCTTCAACATCGTTGAGCGACTCGGGTTCAATTGTCTTGTTTTGTGTCTCAAGGGCGTATTTTATGTTTTCGCGCGAAGGCTCCCTGCTCGTGTGTACTATGGAAGCGTAAAGCCTCATATTTTTTGTAATCTCATAGTTTATTCCGCCTTTGGGACAGAAAAAGTTGTAGTCCAAGTCCTCGCTCAAATTTTTCATTTGTCCGTTGGGCATTAGGTCGCAGTCGTAGCCTTTAAGTTCTTGGTTTATTATTCTGTATTGTAGGTCGGCGTATAGCGTCAGTTTGTCAAAGAATGTGTATTCTGCCTTGTAGTAGGCGAAATATTCCATCTTGCCGCTTGAGTTTCTGTACCATTCGTAGTCTTTAGGCGTGTTTCCTGCATATTTCAACCATATTAGTGTTCCGAAATATTGTCCCGACAGGTTGTTGACCGAACCGCCAAATGTGTTGACAAAGTTTCCAATCTTGTGCGTTGCGGAGATTATGCCTCCGTAATAATATTTTGACATCATCCTGCGCCTTATAAGGTCGGTGCGGTCGATTGTGGTCGTTGTTGAGTATGCCGTTCCGTTGTTAGTGACGACAACAGGCAGGACTATGTTTGGCAGCATATAGTTTGAGAAATGCTGGGCATTCTTGTATTCCTCGATGTAGCCGTTGTCGTAGTTAAGGAATGCCTTTAAGTTGAACTCCACATTGTCCCAAATCCTTTGTGAATAAATAAGTTGAATGTGAGTCCGTGTTGTATTTTCGGCTTCGTCTTCGTAATATAGCTTTTTACCACTGGAGTTGAAGTATTCACCACTCGAATTGTACCTTCTGTTTTCGTCCATATATTGCGACGGACAGCCCCACATTGTTATGTTCGACTTCTGTTTCCCGTATATGATGTTGGCGTTTAGGGAGTTGTTCTTTCCGTGCCACGTTGCGCTGACCATTATGGCATTTTGGTTTGAGTTGGCTCTGTCGATAAATCCGTCGCTTATGGTTTTTGCCATTCGCAGGTCTATGGAAAAGCCATTCTTCATAATTCCAGTTCCTGCCGAAATACTTGCCTTTATTGTACCGAACGAGCCGCCCATTACGCTGACGTCGCCGTATGGTTTTGCGCTTGGCGATTCGGTTGTTAGGTCTATGCTTGCTCCGTATGCGTATGTTCCGCGAGTTGACGAGCCTGCGCCGCGTGTTATACTTATCTGGTTGATTGAACTGGCAAGGTCGGGTAGATGGTGCCATTGGATTTGACGAGAATCGGGGTCTGTCAACTGTATGCCGTTGAGCGTTACGTTTATTGCGTCGCTAGACATTCCACGGATACGGAAGTTTGTAAATCCTATTCCCAGACCGCCTTCCGATGTGGCGACAAACGACGGCGTGTGTTCCAGCAGATATGGAATTTCGCGGACTATGTTCCTCTCCGTTACATAGTTGGAATTGTATGTGTGGTGTGTCGTAGGCGTGCGTCTGTCCGAAAGTTTTTCAAGTACGTGCAGACTGTCGGTAGGCTCGCTTTCGGGCTGCAATGCTATTGTGCCGAGGTCAAGACCGCCGTTGGCTACCATTTGCTTCTCGTCGTATGGTTCATAGCCGTCGTAACAGATGACAATACGTTGTGTGCCTTTCTTGCATTTGACAAAGAATTCGCCGTTTTGGTCGGACGAACCGCCTTGAGTAGAGCCGCCAATCATTACCTTTGCTCCGTAGAGAGGGCTTCCTGTGTCGTCGGTAACCCTTCCCGTTATGTTTTGAGAAAGGCATACCGTTGCCACAAAAAACATAGCGACGGACAATAGCAGACTATTTATTATGCGTCTTGTCAACGTGTTAAACCCTTAATTCAAAAACGTTTCCAACCTTTGTTATGGAGAAAACGGCTTAAACTCAAATTTATTTTTCCGAGGGCGAAAATAATGCTTTTTGCAATTTATGTGTCACAAAAAATGTTTAAATTTGCGACTGCTTAACGAAAAAAAGGATATGAAGAGAATTTGTCCAGTTTGCCATACCGAATTTGACGGTCGTGCCGACAAGAAGTTCTGCTGCGACCAATGCCGAAACACATACAACAACCAGTTGAAGCAGGAAGACAACAGCCTGACATACAAGACTAACCGTCTGCTGAAGAAAAACCGCCAGATACTGGCCGATATGTACCAGAAAATCGACAAGCCAGACAATGAAAGACATTCGGTTTTGAAGGAAAAACTGGTTAAGGAGGGTTTCAAGTTCGACTATATGACAAACATCTACAAAACAAAGACAGACAAAATGTACTACTATTGCTACGACTATGGCTATTATGCTGATAATGATTTCGTTGTGATAGTCAGAAAAAAGGAATACGTTGACTAAAATTAAGGATTATGGTAATCAAAGGAGAATACAGCAAGGGCGAGAATGTCGCATATATATTGGATAACAATGCAAATCTTTCGTCGATTGGATTAGGTGGCAAAGAAAAGGACTTCTTGGAGAAAACTTTGAAAAACAAGAATTTCGTCACGATAAACCTTTACGACAACTACTGCTATGTGTTGAAGTTGGATTCAAAACTATCAAACGACGAGCAGCGTGAAGAAATCCGCAAGAATGGATGTCGCATTTATGACCATTTGAATGGTGCAAAATGCAAGTCAGTGACAATAATTGACTTGTCGGGTGCAAATATGGCTCTTGTTCTTGCCGAAGGTATAGAACTTTCAAATTACCGCTTCGACAAGTATCTGTCCGAAAAGAAGAAAGTTTCGCTGGAAGAGGTAAAGGTCTGCGGTGATGTCTGCGAAAAGGAAGTTACACGTCTCAATAGTTTGGTGAAGGGTGTTTTCATTGCACGCGATATTGTGAATGAGCCATTGTCGTATATGACTGCCAAGAAGTTAGCCGAAACTATAGAAGAAGTTGGCAAGTCCTGCGGATTCAAGACCGAAATCCTTGACAAAAAGCAGATTGAAAGCCTGAAGATGGGCGGACTTCTTGCCGTAAACCGTGGAAGCATTGAGCCACCGACATTCAGCATACTGAAATGGGAGCCTGAAAATGCAATAAACGAAAAACCGTATGTACTTGTTGGCAAGGGACTTGTATTTGATACTGGTGGTTACGACTTGAAGCCGTCGAGTTCGATGGATACGATGAAGAGCGACAAGTCTGGTGGTGCTGCTGTTGTAGGCACTATCGCTGCGTTGGCTATGGCGAAGGTTCCTGTGAAAGTTTATGGTCTTGTTCCTGCAACAGAAAACAGGATTGGAGCAACTGCCTACGTTCCCGAGGACATTATCACAATGTACGATGGTACGACTGTTGAAATTGCCAACACAGATGCCGAAGGTCGTCTGATTCTTGCCGATGCGCTTTCGTATGCAAAGAAGTACAATCCCGAACTGGTAATTGATATGGCTACGCTTACAGGTGCTGCAATTGTTGCTGTGGGCGACAAAAATACTGCTGTACTTGGTACTTCGCCCGATGATATTGCCAAGTTGAAGGAATATGGCTTCAACGTATGGGAACGCATGATAGAACTGCCGTTGTGGGACGATTTCAAGGAGCAACTAGAATCTCCGATTGCCGATATGAAGAATTGCGGCAAGCGTTCGGGTGGAACAATAACGGCGGCGATGTTCCTGAAGCATTTTACCGACTACAAGTGGATTCACCTTGACATTGCAGGACCTGCTTTTACAGAAAAGAAGGATTCGTACCGTGGAAACGGTGGAACTTCGGTGCCAACGAGACTGCTGTTCAAGTATTTCACTGAAAAAGGCAAAAAATAGTCATTAAATATAATTTGACTGTAGTTTGATGTTCAACTGATTTTTTGTGACTTATATAATAACAAGATTATCATCAATTTATAAAAAAGGAACGTCATTCCACAAGTCAGAACATACACGCGATACGGAACGGGGAGCGTTGTAATGTTCGACTATGCGGAATCTCCTTTATGTACTATTGGGAGATTCCGCATAAACGAACTCACAAGCAACGTTCCTTTTGCTGTTCGTTCAGTTTTACTTGCTTCGCTGCGTGAACTAAAGGTTGCGGAATGACAACGTGGGGACAAAAATCAGAATAATTTCAGTTGTTTGTAAAACATCAGCCCAGATTTTTTGACATTCAAAATTATCAATGATATACGCTCTTTCACTGGGCTATATTTTTCCGTTTTTCTATTATTGAAAAATTTTGCCATATTTGACCTCAGCATGAATCATATATAAAAATACGGAAAAAAAATAGTGGTTTGAAATTATTGCTGTCCGACTAAATAATTCCCACAGCCCCACTTTCAGTATCGTTGGTCCATCATAACTTCCGAAAGGTCTATCACTATTTTCCGGATTGCTTTTCTATATGCCTTTTCCAAAATTCCTTTGTCATAAACATCCGTGCGAACTTTTTGTCATCCAACTTTTTCGTAATCAGAACGAAAGCAAATGTCACGGCAAAGGCAAAAATCGCACGCACAAGTATCACGCCGGTCCAGTGCGCTCCTGCACCTATAATTAATATTGTATCCTCGAAAATGCTATGGAACAAGCCCATAAGCGTCATTGCGAAGAAGATGTCCTTTGGCTTCATACCCTCTTTCCTTCCCTCGTCAACAATAAGTCCGCCACCATAGGCGAGCCCCATTGTCATACCTATGACCGTCAACGGTAACATACGCTCGCTTATGCCAAGCCAACCAAGCAAAGGCAGGAACATTCTATTTATAAACTTCATAAAACCAATGACTTCGAGCAGACGCACAAACATTACAAGTGCAAAAATCACAGCGATTATAAGTCCGTAGTTCTTAAGTTCGTTCAACGCCCATTCTCCCCAACCGAGATGTCCCGGGACAAGAAATTCGGGCATCACGACAGGTTCCTGCAATGTGCCTGTTAGCGAATAAAATCCATTAAGAATAGCACCAAGAGCAATTGCGCCAAGGAAACGAATAAGGAACATTATCCAGAACTTTACGCCAGTTTTCTTTGCAATGCCCACTTCGACAGGGAAATTGTGCGCCACGATGACCATCGTCAGCAGAATTGTAAGTTGCGAATGTGTAAGCGGTTCACTTAGTGAATGATAAATTGAAAACAGCGACAAAAGTCCGCCATAAATGTTGACCACCATAGCCGAGAGCCACACTATCGCGGTCTCGGCTGGCAAACCGACAATGCCCATTACTGGTTCGAGCGCACCGCTGATATACGGCAGAACGCCAAATTCCTGAATAAGACGAATCACAATGGAAACGGGAATCATCAGCTTGAAAAGAATCCAACACGATGAAGCCGTCCGTTTCAGACAATACTTGAAAAAATCGGCTATACCAGCAAAACTCACAGCCATCAATGACTTACACCTGTGTAAAATCGCCGTCGCTTAACATTCCGGCAACCTCAGGATTGTTTTTCTTGAGTTCATCGAGACGCTCCGAAGTTGTCTTAGCCACCTCGTTGCTCTTCTCTACAAGGTTTTCGTCAACTACAAAATTGAAATTGAAACTGCCATTGTCGAGTTTCGTGCGTACAAAGTTCAGTATCACATCCTTCCTCTCGAGCAAACGTGTCTGCATAGAAGAATCTTCAACCTTCAGAACGTATGCTCCCGATTCGTCAACTTCGGGAATATGATTTCTAAAATAACTGTTCCAACGCGTTCCAGCAGGACATTTTTCCGCCACGAAAGCCAACCAAGCCTCTGTCACATCGGAACTGGAAAATTCCTTATTGCCCCAGTTTGCCGCAGAAGTTGCAACTTGAGTGTTTTTTTCTGTATTGGAAACATTGGGCGTTCCGCCAAGACCTACAATCTTATTGAGCAAGCCAGCCTTTGTGCCATCATTCTGCTGTTCATTGTTAGTTGGTTGCGGTTTGGGTTGCTCTGGTTGTACTGGCTTTGGTACAACTGGTGCTGGAGCAGGTTTCTGTTCTGTCGCAACAGGCTTTGACACAACTGGTTGTGGCTGTGGCTGAGCAACTGGAGTTTTCGGTGCCTGCTGCTGCGGAAGTGCAAATACCGACGACGATATGTTGCAAATCCTGAGCAACGACAACTCCACCAGAAGCCTCTTGTTCAGCGAAGTCCTGTAACTCATATCACAGGAGTTTGCAATCTGTATTGCGTTGAAAAGGAACGGAACCGAGCATTTCTGCGCAAACTGAAGGTATTTTTCCTTGGTTTTGTCACCAACCTCAATCAAATTTATCGTATTGGGGTCCTTGCAAACTAGCAAATCGCGGTAATGCGAAGCAAGACCGTTTATGAAATAGCCACCTTCAAAGCCTTTCTTCAACACATCGTCAAAAATGTTAAGAGCCTCGGCGTAATTGCCTGCCAATAATGCATCGGTAATCTTGAAATACACTTCATAATCAAGCACATTCAGGTTCTTGATTGTATCCTGATAAGTTATATTTCGTCCGCAGAAACTTACAATCTGGTCAAATATTGAAAGAGCGTCACGCATAGCGCCATCGGCTTTCTGCGCGATAACGTGAAGTGCATCCTGTTCAGCCTCAATGCCCTCCTGCTTTGCCACATACTCCAGTTGCTTGCGTATGTCCTCGACGCTAATACGGTTGAAGTCGAAAATCTGGCAGCGCGAAAGGATAGTCGGCAAAATCTTGTGCTTTTCGGTAGTTGCAAGTATGAAAATGGCGTGCTTTGGCGGTTCTTCCAGAGTCTTCAGGAATGCATTGAAAGCAGCCTGCGACAACATGTGAACTTCGTCGATTATATAGACGCTGTACGAACCGAGTTGCGGCGGTATGCGCACCTGGTCAATCAGGGCGCGGATGTCTTCAACAGAGTTGTTTGACGCGGCATCGAGTTCGTGGATATTGAACGACCGCGACTCGATAAATGCACGGCACGACTCACACTCGTTGCAAGGCTCATGGTCGGGCGTAGGATTGCTGCAGTTTATGGTCTTTGCGAAAATTCGCGCACAAGTAGTCTTACCAACGCCACGCGGACCGCAAAAAAGATAAGCCTGACCGAGCTGGTTGTTCTTTATGGAATTCTTCAGAGTTTGCGTAATAGCATCCTGTCCCACAACCATTTCAAAGGTATCGGGGCGGTATTTTCTGGCAGAAACAATGTATTCGTCCATCTTAAAATATTTAGGGTGCAAATTTAAGAAAATGTTTTCTGATTAGAAATACAGCAGAAGCAAACGACAAAAATGTTTCTTATTATTTTCGCAAATACGATTCTAAATAATTAGTGTAAAATATATTCCCTATATGAAAAAAAGTATTACCTTTGCAACGTTGATGTAGATAATATGGGGCATCTGCTTCAATAATTGATTTTAGCCCCTTTAATTAAAAAAAATTTATAAAATGAAGAAATTATTATTTATCGGAATGATTGCATTCGCTACTTGCTTTGCAATGACAAGCTGTGCTAAGGTTACTGACGAAGAAATCAACAAGATGGAACAGGCTTGCCAGGACGGAAACGACGCTGAAGCAATAAGAATTTACAACGAAATCAAGGAAAAGCACGGAACAGACGAACAGGCAAATCGTATCGTATCAATAGCATTGGGTTGCCCTGCTATCTTTGACGAAATGATGAAAGATGCAAAATAACAATTCTGATGAAAGACACAAAAGGAGGCTCTCGCCTCCTTTTTTTATTTAAACCAATTTTATAAATCATTTACTGACTCCACCCGATATGTCGGCCGACCCGCTTCTGCCCTTTCTGGGCGTAGGGTTGCACTTGCTTATTGGTTTGAGGCGTTGCCTAAACCTATTGTGCTTGCTGGGCTTTCAGCCCGTAAGAGAGGGATTCGATGGTTTGATGATTTGATGATTTGAAGATTCGAGTATTTGAGTGGGTTGCAAATCCAACACGGCAGGCGGGATAGGCGCAAATATACAAGGGCTATTGGCGGATGTAATCCGCTGGGAAGAGACAGAACATTTGTGGAATAAATTTAGCACAAAAAAACCGCCCACAGGCGGTATTATATCCAACTTTCCACCCCGCCGCGCGGAAACCTTGCCCTGCGGTGCCCTTGTGTGCGCTACCGCGCATGCACCGCACTGCAATGTTTCCGCTGCTTTGCGTGTTTTGGGTGGAGAACAAAAAGATTAGTTCTGGGACTGGCAAACCGCACGAACGGTTAACCCACAGCCGCGGTCGTAGTCGCTCATGCCGTAATTGCCCGAATAGAAGTAGAGGCACCACGCGCGGACCGTACCGTCCGAGTAGAGCGAACTAGACCAGTAGTCGCCGTCGGAACCGGCATAGCCGAGCTCACTATCGCCGCGGTAGCCGGCAGCGGGAAGAAAAATGGAGTTGCCGTTTGGTCCTGTGAACAAGCGTCCGTTTACGCCGTTCTGGGTTGTCCAAGTTACGGTACAATTATCAATCAATTCTTGCATTTCGGTCTGCGTAGGCATTCTCCAGCCCGATCCCCAGTTGGCGGTGGCTGCATCTGCACTTGACGGAAGAGTGGTCGGATTGCCTGTATATGTATAGTTGTCTTCCGTATAAGTTGACTTCGTGCTAGTTTCGCCCCAAGCATAGTAGTTGCCGTATGCTGAAGGTGTGCTTGCACCGACGTTGCAGGTAGCCCACTTAATGCCGCTTGGCAAACCGAGGTCAACCCAGTCGTAGCCGTTTAATGTGCCAGTAGTTGCTCCTAAAACATGTATTGAAAAGACTGCAATAGGATCACCACCCGTAGGATATGTGTAAATCATAAAGTCACGTGGAGTATTGTTTACTTGAGAGAATTGCAAGTGAACAAGTTGTTCCGCATCAGCTGCTAAAGTGAATTTAGGGCAACCACCCTCTATGCCGCATTGTACAGAACAGAATTCCCATGTAGCGTCAGTTCCATATTCTGCATCATCATCTGCGCTGACTCTTAGGTAGCATTTTATATTTGCTATTTCTGATGACGAAGTATTCTTGACCTTAAAGTAAATTTCATTGGTTATGTTTACCGTAGTGTTTGTAATCTCTTCGTCCTGTTGGTTCAGTATTACTAATTGAGCACCAATTGTATTCGGAATTGTAAACGACATAACTTCTCCATAAGCCGTACCTACGCTATTCGTAGCGTATGCCTTATAGTAATAGGTTGTGCCAGAGGTTAGTCCAGTAAGTGTCTTGATAAAACTTCCAGTACCGCTGCCACTCTGTACGGTTTGTGAAAGATTGTTGGAATTTGTGCCATAAAGGAAACCGCGGGCGGTTACTGTTGCTCCGCCAGCAGAGGTTACATTGCCAGAAAGGGTCGCACCTGTAGTAGTAATATCACTGGCCGTGCCTGTGGTTACGGTCGGCATATTAGGTGTTGTTCCGCCGCCAAGGTTGTTTATTGCCTCCTGCAACTGCGCAATAAGGTTGTCAACATACGCCTTGGTAACTGCATCCTGCGCATCAGTCGGGTCGGTAACATTCTTCAACTGGGTATTTAATGAGTTACCCAATGCTGCCACATCGGCTATGGTCTGGGATTCAGACTGCAAGTAGTTCGCATCATTTTCAAATGCAGAAACATTAGTTGGCGTATTCTGTATTTCCGAGTAGTCGTAGGTCGGCTTGGTATCGGCTTTTGCCCAATCGGGTACGGTGGGGTCGGTCTCTACGGCGATTCCGCCACCTACTCCGCTCATTGCGACAGGCTCGAAACGTCCAGTTATGGCATTGTAGGCAAGCACATCTCCATCGTTGGCACCAGTGGCATCAATGTAGGAAACACTTCCTGCAGCAAATGCGTATGGAACACTTACAAACTCGATTGTACCGAGCGAGAGGTTGAACGAGAGGGTTGCTGTTGGGTCGTAGTCAATCTTTAGGAACTTGCGTCCCCACCCCAGTCGATGTTGGCAAACTCGCCAACCGCCATATATGGGTCGCGTCCAATCTGGAACGAGAACGAGCCGTAGGCGTTGGTCGTCAGCGAGCGGATTTCGCGGTAAACCAGTTCGCCCTCGGGACTGCCATCGAGGATTGTCAACTGAATCATAATAGGCGTGTTAGCCATTACTTCGCTGTTCGCATCGCGGGCTATCGCCTGGAAATTAATTGCCTGCGGAACTTCCTGTGCCGTCAAGAACATTGCTGCCATAAGGAGGCAGAGGGTGAAAATTATTTTCTTCATATACTATAATTTTTATTTGTTTTCTAATTTGTTTGAGATGGTTTGAGGTTGTTTATAATTGTTTATGATTGTTTGAAATGGTTTGAGGTTGTTTGAAATGGTTTGAAATGGTTTGAAATTGTTTATGGTTGTCCTTACAGCCTTTCTGCCCAAGTTTAACGACCTTAAAGTTCGTAACGGCTTTAAGGGTGTAGGGGCAGTAAGCTGTTCGTCCATATAAACTCTCAACTCAGCGCTTTCATCTCTCATCTCTCAACTCTCAACTCTCATCTCACCACTCTCAACTCTTCACTATTTTCTTTACCGCTATCACATCCTTTCCATTCATTACCGACACAAAATAACTGCCTGCCGGCAATGCCTTTACATTCAGGTATGCCTTTTCGCCATTTGCAGATGTCTGCAGCACCATTTGTCCCAATGCATTGAATACTGCCACTCCTGTAACACCTTCTGTGCCGTTGAAATCAACGGTAAGAATGTCGGAAACTGGATTCGGATAACATTCTATCTGCGAGGGCAATTCGGAGGCTTCCTGCAGAATGGTTGGAATGTCGCCGCCAGTGTTCTCCTCACTGCTCAGGGAACCGCTTTCGAGGCTAATGCCATCGCTTCCGCCAGTTGCCATTGTAAAATTGAATGTCTCTCCGAGAACATAGTTAACATTGTCGCCAGCCGCTCCGCCCGAACTGAGGCTCATACGTTTGCAACCTTTAGCTCGTTGCATTAGCAACAATCCAGACAAAGTGAATATAAGGATTTATAATCCGCATTACAAATGCTAATACTCAAGCCTTTCGGATTACTGCCTCTGGCAGCGAGCTAAAGGTTGCCCATAGAGCGAGCTAAAGGTTGCAAACCCGAAAGGACAAAATTGGTAAATATTCAAGTGCAAACAATAATTATCCTCATAATACATTTTACCCATTTGGTATAATAAGACATATTTATTACTTCGCGAAAATACGAAACCTGTAACTTTGCAAATGAATAACCAAAGAAATGCTATGGAGAACATGATTGGCAGAAAAGCTGAGTCTGTGAATGTTTACGACATGAGAGATTCTAAAAGCACTTTGAAGAACCTTATGCAAGGTATGTATCTCATATCATTTATCTTAAATATAACAGAGATATTCACAAAACGGACAAGATATACAGGTAACAAAAAAAAAGCAGTCTTATCTCTTTCGATAGCCATTCTTTCTGTAAGTTGTTTTGGGCAAACACAAATCAGTACCGAAGCAGAACTGAGAACATTTGCAAGTGCTGTGAATAGTGGAACCACTTATGAAGGTCAAACTGTAACATTGGAAAATGATATTGCATTGACTGCAGAATGGACACCTATTGGAAAGAGCGGCAAGCCATTCAAGGGCACTTTTGAAGGAAATGGGCATAAAATATCAAACCTTCATATAACACGTGATATTGACTATACTGGCTTATTTGGATATATCAATGGCGGAACTATACAGAATGTAATAGTTTATGGAGAAATATCAGTTAATAATAAAAGATATATTGCCGGAATATGTGGAAAAATAGAAAATAACTCCAAAATTGAAAATTGTCATTTTATAGGTGAAATTGAAGTAAAAAGTGGTAGTGGCGATAAATTTGTTGGTGGTGTTGTTGGAGGAATTATTAATGGTGGAAGAGTAAATAAATGCTCATCAAACGGGTTGATTTATGGTAATACTAATAATAATGGCGTAAAATGTGTAGGTGGTGTTGTTGGTAGATGCGGTGATGAAAATAATGATACGACCAACCTGTCATATCCCCAAAGTTATATAACAAACTGCATAAACCTTTCTGATGTATATGGTTTTTCATCAGTTGGTGGTATAATAGCGTACGCAAGTTATAGAACAACTGTTGAAAATTGTTTGAATTGTGGCAACATAAATGGGTTTACTCCGTCCAATGGTAATAAATATTTTGGTGGAATTATTGGCGGATACTATGCTGGAATGCAGGTTTATAATTGTTTAAGTGCAGGTACTGTTAACAATGACAAACCATCGGCAGCAATAGGACTTGTTAGAGAAACTCTATTTCCAGATAGGTGTCCAAAAGTAAACATATATTACGACTATCAAAGAATGTGGAAAAATCATTCTAGACATGGTACAGCAAAAAACACCGACGAAATCATAGATGGAGCTTTATTGCCAAATCTTGAAGGTTGGGTATGTGATGGCGGCTATCCTTATCCAAAGGACTTTACATACGACAGTGTAATAATGGTTGCCAAGTCTTATGCTTTGTTCTCAAATGATGAGAAGTATGATGCAATAGAGACAGATTTCACTGTATCAAACTTCACTGGAACATCTTGGACATCAAGGCAAGGCAAAGTTTCAGTAAGAACACCTAATATTGTTCCCATTGATACTGGCAGCGACACTTTAGTAGTGAATTATGGCAGCTATTATAAGAACATATTATTGAACATTGAATCTTATGACCCTCTTCCTATTCGACTATACTACTTCAAAGGAACCCCTAGTCCACATGGAAACCTATTGAAATGGGCGACCGCTTGGGAACAGAACAACTGTGAATTTGATGTATTCCGAGCAAAAGACTTGATAAATCCTCAATGGGTATCTGTCACCGAAACGCCTATATATGTGGGTTCCGACACCTATACAGGAAGGTCATACCAGCTCCTTGACAGGTATCCATACGACACCACTTACTATATGCTTGTGCAGACTGACTGTGACGGGACATTTGAAAAGTTTACTTCGGAATTTATAGTATGCATACATGATAAGTCCACAGATACATTCGAAAAACCTTATATTATCTTTGATGACAGGCTTCAAATAGTGGGTGGCAGTGAAATCTGTAGAGTCTCCATTCTGAATGTTCTTGGACAAGTAGTTGAAGAATTTTCACTGAATCCTTACCAGCAGCGAGAAATTTTATTTCATTTGCAAGGAACATATCTGATAACATCCGTTTATGAACATAACGGGAAGACAATAAGAGATACCGAAAAAATAGTAAAATAATTCAAAAAGAAACAGTACCAAATGCTGTCACTGTTGTCTGGATTTGCAAACTTTAGCTCACCACGTCAAGCGGTAGTCCAAACATCAATGTTGTCTGGATTTGCAATCCAGACGAAGCGAATATAAGGATTTATAATCATAGGCGGTCGAAAGAAAATTAACATCCACCTGTTTGAAAAATGCATAATATTTTACTATTATTATGGTACATATTGCGTTTAAAAATAAACATAATTTAATGCAGCTAGATAATATAAAATTTCATGCGCATGAATTGGTGCATATAATACCGGACAGTGTGCTTGCAGAACTGGCGGCGGATACCAAAACTGATTATTACAGCAAAGTGCTTACAGGCGAGCGTATGTTTCATTTGCTGCTGTATGCCTTCTGTATGACAGACAGGATAAGCCAGAGAAGAACAGAAACCATGTTCAACAGCGCCCAGTTCAAGACTCTTTTTGGCTATGTTGATGAGTTGAGCATCTCTCGCAGTTCAATTTCCACACGCCTATCAACCATGAAAGTGGATTTTTTCCAGAAGGCCTACGAGTATGTTTACAATAATCTGTCATCGCTATACACCGAGACGGAAATTAGGGGCAAGATGCTTGTAAGGGTTGACAGCACGATGGTTGCCGAGGCGAGCAACAAACTGAAGAATGGCTTTACCGTAGGCAAGAAGCCCAAAGATGGCGAAAGCCGCAAGCAGGTGAAGTACACTATGGGATATGATGGTTTCGCCGTAAGGCTGGCGGACATTTTTAACGAGACGAAGTATCTGAGCGAGGACGTTGCCATGCCGTCCCTGCTATTGCCCATGATAAAGAAGGAAAACCACCATGCCAACATATATGTACTTGACCGCGGCCTTTCGGCAGTGTACAACTACGAGACCATATCTGGCAACGACGCACTGTTTGTCGGGCGGTTGAGAACAGACAAAAAAGTCGAGCATGTCCGCAGCCTGATGACAGACAATACGGAAAGGGATCTCGGCAAACTGGAGCTTGTGGATGACATTGAGGTGCGTCTTTATGACAGCCAATCCAAGCAGTTCACCCAAAGGACATACCGTATAGTGAAAGCCCGCTTCAAGGTGCCGCGCGATACGACACGCAATCCAGCCAAAGGAAAGCATCCGCGTGTGGAGAATGAAATATACTTCATAACCAACGACTTCTCCCTTTCTCCGCAGGAAGTTGCAGAAGCATACCGCCGCCGCTGGGACATCGAGGTGTTCTTCCGCTTTCTGAAGCAGGAACTGAATTTCTCCCATTTCCTGTCTGTCAGTGAAAACGGCCTGAGAATCATTCTGTACATGACATTGATTACCGCCATGCTCGTTATGATATACAAGCGTCTTAACGGACTTGGATACTCGGAGGCAAAATTCGGTTTTCGTATTGAGATGTGTGACTATATTATGGTGCTTGGAATATATTTAAACGGTGGTGATACGACGCGGTATGCAAATCGGTACAAAATAAGAGAACTGCCGAATACTTTCCCATGAAATCTTTCGACCGCTTATGATTTATAATCCGCCTAAGATTGTTCTGCCTCGCATTACAAATGCTGATATTCAAGCCTTTCGGTACCTCGTAAATCCCTTTAATCCACCTTATTCTCATCGTACCCCAACCTGCCTACAAGCATCAAATTTTCGTAGGAATAGTTGACGCCAAGCTGACGAGGAATGTAAAGGGCATTCACAATAGTTTCAGCTGCAATATCCAGATTTATAAGGTTTTCCTGTCGCGATTTTACCATAAACTTAAATACCGACTTGTCGGGCAACTGCGACACAAGACCATCGTCCATAAAGCCCAAATGCAAGTAAACCGTTCTTATGCCGTATTTCGACAACTCACCGCTAGCCGATGCCAGATAGCCGTGAAATGCCCGCTTGGATGACGACCATTCGTTATAATTCTCATCAAAATTCAAATCCTCGGCACCGTTACCGACTGCTATCATGCAACCCGAAATCTTTCCGACAATGCCATTTATTATCTCAATAGGTGCATACAGGTTCACATCCATGCAGTTTTCACCAACAGATTCGGCAAGATTTACAAGATAATCAAACTTGATTTCCAGCGAGTTAACCTCATCAATAAACTTGCGTACCGATGTCTTGTCGCCAAAGTCGCACTCGAAAACCTTTGCTCCTACTCTATTCAAAACATCGGCCTTTGAATTTCCTTGTAGCCAAAGACTTGCGCCACGCGAAGCAAGTTCAGCGACAACCTTTTCGCCAAGTTTACCCGACGCGCCAAGCACAAGTACATTTTTGCCCTGCAACTCATTGTTATGCAATGAGTAAGATATGTTTTTTCTGTTATTATCGCGATGCAAGTAAGCAAAACCTCCATAATTTCCGCCCACACCTGCCGTTGCGCTCAAAATCTTCGCTCCATCGTGCAATTTTCCTTCTTCGGCAAGCAAAGCGAGTCCTAACGGGACGGTTGCACCCGACACGTTTCCATATAGGTTCTGCGCCTTCAGGAAAACTTTATCCATCGGGAAATTCAATTCGGCAGCCGCTTGCTTAACAATCACATTACCAGTCTGATGCGGAACAAACACATCAATATCGTCAATGCCCCAGCCGACATTAGACAGACATTCGCGCGATGCCTTTGGAATGTTTACGCAAGCCCTATCCTTGATTACGGAGTCGTCCATATACAAGTTCCAGTCATCATCAACACCCACATAATCAAGCATTTTTAGGTCCTGATAGTTGCAAATGGACAGAATACCGAATTTCTCTTCCGCTTCAACACGCTCAACAATCACTGCCGCAGCCGCATCGCCAAAAGTTACGAAGGGAACAAACTTGGTACGCTTGTTCAAAAATGACGACATTGTTTCGGTGTGAGCCACAACAGCATACTTGGCTTCCTTGTGCAAACGGAAATACTCTATGCACTTCTGCAAGTTCTGGTTGAAACCTGCACATCCCGACATCAGCGAAAATGCTGGCGTATAGTTCTTTGCATCGGTGAAAAACGACTTCACGGAACCTGCAATTCCCGGTGCCTGCTGATGTGGCGAAACTGTGCTTACAAACCACGCATCGATGTCGGATGCCTGCACTTTTGCATCTATCATGGCATTTTTCACTGCCTTTACCGCCAGTTCGAGCGAAGATTCCACCTGCATGCGATTCACACGCGGAGGAAACGGACGGACATAATGTCTTTCGTAGAAGCCCATTATATTGCCGGCAAAATAGTCGAACGGAGTATCGTTTGGATGAGTTTCGCGGTACTGAGCAAACTTTGTGCTTGCGTTTATCTTGTCTTCGGCAAAACCTTCGAAATAGCCCTTTTTCAAGGCATCGTAAATGTCGTTGTTGGTAATCGTGAACCTTCCTGCCGAATAGCCGAAGCCAGAGAATATGTAGTTTTCAAACATTTTATACAAACTCATTTAGTGTGAACAATAAAAAAAGGTAGTCATTTCGGAAGCCTGACGGAAGCTTTTAAAACCGAATGCAGAACAAACTTGTTTGCTATGCTGAGGCGCAAAAGCATCTGTGAAACAAACACGCGATACAGAATGGGGAGCGTTGTGAAGACGGCTATCCGAAACGCTGCTTGCAGCCTCGCGAAGCATGCGAGCAATCTCCTTATCAGTAACAATTGGAGATTCCGCATAAGCGAACTCACAAGGCTCGTTCCTGCGCCTGTTCGTTCTGCTTTGTGGAATGACGGCAAGGAAAGGCAATGCGGAAATATCTTGTTGCATAAAAGTCATAATCAATAGTTTAGATAGACATCTTTTATCACGGTCAGGTTTTCCTCCGACGAAATGCGGACATTCGGCACCTTAATCCTGCACACCGACAAGACCATTCTTTCGGCAATCTCATCGACATTGGTCAAAACCTTCTGGTTTACAGCCATCATTGAGGCTTGAATCTGCGATTCATCGAGTTTCGACACCATTCCCGCACCGATAAGTCCCGGAAGATAATATATGCACTTGACACCGTTTGCGTAAACCTTTCCTGCATACGAACGGGCAAAACCACGCAAAGCACGCTTCGACACAACATAAGGTGCAGAACCAGCAAACTGGGCATCCTCTCCTACAGAACCCGTTATCAGCACGGCACGGCGGACGTAATCGGACATGCTTTCGCACAAATATTTTATCGACTCGTAGTTTATTCTAGCCACATCCTCAAATTCGGAAATACCGACCTTTGTAGCACGAGCAAGTCCGCCAGTTACGGCATGAGTATTAACGAGATAGTCAACTTTTCCGAATTTATTTGCTACGCGCGCCACCAAATCATCAACCTGATTTTTGTCGGTCAAATTAACCTTCTCCACCGATACGCGAACATTGCATTCTGCAGAAATGCGGTCTTTCAAGTTGTTGATTACCTCATCGTTGGAGTTGTAAAGAAGTATCAGTTCTGCACCTTTGCGGGCAGCCGACAAAGCAATCTGACGACCAATGCCGCCCGATGCGCCTGTGAGCATAAGTGTTCTGCCTTCGAGTTCGCGCGATGGCGAAAATTTGAATTCACGCGGAGGCATTATGTATGCAAAACCTCCAAATTCGCCGCCAAGACCTGCCACAGCCGTCAAAACCTTGTCGTTTGGCTTCAGTTTTCCTTCCGACATAAGCACATCGAAACAAGCAGGAACCGATGCTCCAGAGAGATTTCCAAAATTCACCTGCACATCCTGATAAACCATTGACTTGTCAATGCCAAGGTTCTCTGCCACAGAATGTACGATTGCATTTCCTGTCTGGTGAGGAATGAAAATAGCAAGGTCGTTTATAGTCCAACCGCACTGCTCGAGCAGTTTTTGAGCAGTATAAGTAATGTTCGGCACGGCACGGCTTTTCACCATGCGCGGTTCCATGAACAAATTTCCAGAATGGTCGGCGCCAAGGAAATCGAGCATAGCAATGTCCTCGTTGTTTCGCACAGCAACAATACCGCACTTTTCATCGGTCTGCACCCTGCTAATCACAACTGCGGCCGACGAATCGCCAAAAGTCGTAAACGGCACAAAGTCGCGTTCTTCGAGCAAAAGTTCCGACATGACCTCGGAATGTGCCACAACAATATGATTTGCAGTCGGATGCGAATTGAAATAAGCAAGTGCCGCCTCAATATTGGAATTGAAACCTACGCAAGCCGAAGTAAGCGAAAACGATGGCGACTGGTTTTCCTCGGAACAAAAATACGACTTCACAAACTCGGCAATTCCGGGTGCCTTTTGCGGAGCCGTTGCCGAACCCACAAACCAAGCGTCAATATCGTTGCCCGAAAGGCCGCTTTTTGCAAGCGCCTTCTCTACAGCGCCTACGCACAGAGTGATTGTATTGTCGGCATTTTTGTACTGCGATGCAGCGGGAGGAAACGGCACAACGTGGTAGCGCGTGCGGAAACCCATCTTAGCATCGGCCATATAGTCGAAGGCAGTTGCGCTGGGATTTTTCTCCCTGTATGCCTCATACTTCTCCGACTTGGCAGCCCGCGACTCGTTAAAACCGTCAAGGTAACCGAGACGGATGTATTTAAGTATGTCAGCGTTTGTAACTTCGTACTTGCCAAGCACAAAGCCAGTTCCAGAAAATATAAAACTTTCAGCCATTATTTCTTGGCTTTCTTTGTTTTCTCAGTATCAACGGCAGGAGTCTCAGCCTCTTTAGGTTCGTCCTTGATAACCGTCATCTTAATAATCTTCACATCCTCTATTGGACGGTCGCCAGGAGCAGTCTGCACGGCGGCAATCTTATCTACAACGCCAAGACCTTCAACGACTTCGCCAAAAACTGTATATTGGTTGTCGAGATGTGGAGTTCCACCGATAGTTGCGTATGCATCGCGTTCCTTCTTCGTGAAAGTTTTGCCCAATGCCTTTTCAAACTGGTCGAGTTTCATATCGGTATATGTCTGACCCTGAACAATGTAGAACTGCGAGCCAGAACTTTCACGCTTCGGATTTACATTGTCGCCAGTGCGAGCGGCAGCAAGAGCGCCTTTCTTGTGAAAATGCGTAGGATAAACTATTTCGGCAGGAATTGTGTAACCCGGTCCGCCATTGCCAAGACGAACATTCGGAGCAGCATTTTTCGACATAGGATCGCCACCCTGAATCATAAAGTTATTTATAACACGGTGGAATAACAAGTCATTGTAGAAACCGCTTTCGGCAAGTTTTACAAAATTGTCGCGATGCAATGGAGTATCATCGTAAAGCATCACTGTCATATTTCCCTTTGTTGTTTCAATCAACACCTTGGTCGATTGCGCAAATGCCATTGCAGAAACGAGTGCAAGAGCAACGATAATTGATATTTTCTTCATAATCAACTTTTTATAGTTTTCTAATCAAAAGTGCGAAATGCAAAATTAATAAATTTGGCAAAAACCGCAAAGGGGATTAGCAAAGAGTGAGCCAAAAAGAAGGAATCGAATTAATTGTAAGGCGTAGATATTCTCTTCAAATTTCTTTCACAAAAATATTAACACCCACAATTTTGCATTGTAAAATGATTAACTTTGTGCGAGAAAAATAAGATTTAGGTATGAAGAAATGTAGTTTTTGCGGTGCTGTAAATGAAGATGCTGCGGTATTCTGCGAGGAATGCGGAAAGTCCTTTTACAAGAAATGCGACAAGTGCGGAGCAGAAAACAAGCTCTCGGCAAAGTTTTGCAACAAGTGCGGAGAGAAGTTTATTGCGCAAAATACTATATGCTATACCGCTACAAAAAAAGTCACATCTACTTGGGTGAAAGAAAATTCCATAAGTCACGAGTTTGATGATAGAAATGGATATATAGTGCTTAAAGATGGTGTAAATAGTATTTCTGGTGAGATTTTTAAAGATTGTATTGGGCTTACGGCATTAACAATCCCCGATTCAGTAACAGAAATTACAATACCATATTGGACAACCGAAGAATACAAGAAATTATTGCCAAGTAAATTATGGGATAAACTTAATGAAATTCCTGAACCAAATACAATATATTATGAGGCAAATAAAAAAATAGAAAACGAAAGAAAATGGGATAGTTTTTTAAAAAAATGGAATCATTATGATTGGATTGATAACAATTCCATTTCTCACGAATTCGCAAACGGCAAAGGTAAAATAAGGCTGAAAGATGATGTGACTGAAATTGGCTATGATGCATTTGCCTATTGTAGCGGACTTACATCGGTTTCAATCCCCAATACGGTCACTAGCATTGGTAAAAGTGCATTTTATAATTGCAGCGCACTTACATCAATAACAATTCCCGATTCGGTAACAGAAATTGGCAAGTATGCATTTTATGGTTGTAATAGATTGAAATCCAATGAATATGATAATGCTTATTATTTAGGTAATTGTGAAAATCAATGTGTTGTGTTGTATAAGGTTGTCTCAAAAGACATATCATCATGCAATATTAACACAAACTGCAGGGTTATTTGTTCGGAAGCATTTTATGATTGCAGAGGACTTTCATCAATTACAATCCCCAATTCAGTAACAAGCATTGGAGAAATGGCTTTTCAAAATTGCATAGGACTTTCATCAATTACAATCCCCAATTCTGTAACAAGCATTGGAGAAATGGCTTTTCAAAATTGCATAGGACTTTCATCAATCATTATTCCAAATTCGGTAACTAGTATTGGTGATTCTGCATTTGCCTATTGCATAGGACTGGCAGAAATAACGATTCCCGATTCGGTTGTGAGCATTGGAAATAGGGCCTTTTATGGCTGCAGCAAACTGACAACGGTAAACTTCAATGCGACCAACTGTACATTAATGGGAAGCCCTGTCTCCCCTGTTTTTGAAGGTTGCTCATTGTTGGCTGTATTAAATATTGGTGAAAATGTAACCAATATTCCAGATAATGCATTTTATGATTGCAGAGGACTGACATCGGTTTACTATACAGGAACCCTTGCGCAATGGTGCAAAATTTCGTTTGAAGGTTGGGACGCAAATCCGCTTTCTTATGCACATAATCTATACATTAATAATGAATTGGTTACAAATTTGGTAATTCCAGAAACAATAACAGAAGTGAAACCTTATGCTTTTACAGATTGTATAGGACTTGCTTCGGTTACAATTCCAAATTCGGTAACTAGCATTGGAGAAAGAGCATTCTATGGTTGTAGCGGACTGACATCAATTAATATCCCAAATTCAGTAACAGAAATTGGCGAGGATGCATTTCATTATGTAAAAAACATTGTATATATTGGCGCAGCAATAGGGTGCCCATGGGGCGCATTTACTGTTAATGGTTATGTTGATGGGAATCTAGTATATTACGATGAGACAAAAAGCAATTTAACAGGCTGTAGCACATTGGTAACAGAAGTTATCATTCCCAATTCAGTTACAATTATTGGTAGTAGTGCATTTAAAAATTGTAGCAGTCTGACATCGGTAACAATTCCAAATTCTGTTATGAAAATTGGCCGTGGTGCTTTTGATGGTTGTAGTGGACTTACATCTGTTGTTATCCCAGACTCTGTAACAGAAATTGGCAAGGAAGCGTTTGGAAATTGTCGTAGTATGAAAACTGTAATCGTGCCAGATTCGGTTACAGAAACAGAAGAGGGTATCTTTTCCGGATGTAGTGGACTTGTTGAACTGACCATTCCTTACACGAGTATGGGTATTATCGGCAGATATTCGAGATGTAAAAAAACATACCACATTGGGTATTGGTTTGGAAGAATAGGTTATACTGGAGGAAATTTAGTCACAGATGGATGTGAATACGAATTTTACATTCCCAGTGGATTGTCTTATGTTATAATCGGCAATGCTGCTACAGAAATTAAATCTGGTGCGTTTTGGGGATGCAGAGGGCTAAAATCTATTGTAATAGGCGATTCTGTTACAAGCATTGGTTATGCATTTGGCGGTTGCAGTGGATTAGAATCTGTTACATTGGGTAATTCTTTAAAGTATATTGGCGGTATATTTAATGATTGTCGTAATTTGACTACTATAACAATTGGTAAATCTGTATCAAGAGTTGCTAAAGACGCTTTTATAAATACAGGATGGTATGACAAACAGCCATGTGGCGTTTTATATCTTGGCAATTGGTGTCTCGGTTATAAAGGGGATAAATTGGACGGGGCATTAGTAATCAAGGATGGTACATTGGGTTTTTGTGACAATGCTTTTTCTGATAGTTTCTTTTTTGATAGCAAAGGTATTGAAGATGTAATAATTCCCAATTCAGTTACGAAAATATCCGAAGGGGCATTTTCGGGTTGCTGCGGACTGAAATCTTTGTCAATTCCTGATTCGGTTACAAATATTGGTAGTAGTGCATTTAAATATTGCAGAGGACTGAAATCTTTGTCAATTCCTGATTCTGTAACGGAAATTGGCGAAGGGGCATTTTCGGATTGCTGTGGACTGTCATCTTTGTCAATTCCTGATTCAGTTACAAATATTGGTAGTAGTGCATTTAAATATTGCAGCGGACTGACATCGGTTACAATCCCCGATTCTGTTACGAAAATTGGCGATCATGCATTTGCGTGTTGTAAAAATATAGAAACTGTTACAATCGGAAAATCTGTGATTGAAATTGGGGAAAGTGCGTTTTCTCAATGTGATCGGCTCGAAAGAATTTTTTATAATGCGATAGAATGTAAAAAATTTCGTTCGGGTACTAATATTACTTCTGTTATCATTGGAGATTGTGTGAAAACAATTCCTGATTATGCATTTTCTGGTTGCCGCGGACTGACATCAATTACAATCCCCTGTTCTGTCACAAGCATTGGCGAGGATGCTTTCAGAGAATGCTGTGGACTGACATCTGTTTACTACAAAGGGACTCTTGCACAATGGTGCGAAATTTCGTTCGAAGGGTGTGGCGCAAATCCGCTTTGTAATGCTCATAATCTATACATTAATAATGAATTGGTTACAAGTTTGGTAATTCCAGAAACAATAACGGAAGTAAAACCTTATGCATTTACCGATTGTAGTGGTCTGACATCTGTTACTATTCCAAATTCTGTCACAAGCATTGGAAATGGAGCATTTTATAGTTGTAGCGGACTGACATCAGTTTACTATACAGGAACCCTTGCACAATGGTGCGAAATTTCGTTTGAAGGGTATGGCGCAAATCCGCTTTGTTATGCTCATAATCTATACATTAATAATGAATTGGTTACAAATTTGGTAATTCCAGAAACAATAACAGAAGTGAAACCTTATGCATTTACAGATTGTATAGGACTTGCTTCGGTTACAATTCCAGATTCGGTAACTAGCATTGGCAAAAGTGCATTCTATGGTTGTAGCGGACTGACATCTATTGTCATTCCAGATTCAGTTACAAGTATTGGTTGCTGTGCATTTTACGGATGTGATAACCTAAAAACAATAACAATTCCTAATTCCGTTACGAGCATTGGTGCTATGGCATTTGAAGGTTGCAGTGGTATATCTTCAATTATTGTTGACAAGGATAACCCAGTATATGATTCACGAGATAACAGTAATGCAATCATAGAAACATCTAAAAATAAATTGCTATTAGGTTGTTCCAATACTATCATTCCTAATACAGTAACAGTAATAGGAAAGTTTGCATTTAGAAATTGCAAAGGATTAATAAAAATTGCTATTCCTAATTCTGTAATATTAATTGGATATGAGGCTTTTGAGTGGTGTAAAGAACTTATTTCAATAACCATTCCAGATTCAGTTAGAATAATTGGTGTTGATGCTTTTTGGGGCTGTAGTAAATTGACTTCATTAACAATTCCCAAATCAGTAAAACGCATTGGTCGGGGGGCTTTTCATGGATGCGATAGTTTGCCACAAGAAATAAAGGATGAATTGCTTAGTCGTTTTGACTCTGACATTTTTGATTATCATAACAATGATTACAACGATGTGGATGAAGACGATTGGGATTTCCCATATAACAAGTTCAATGCATTTGAAGATGCATTCGAGGGCAATTCGGATGCAGAATGGAATGTGGATTAATAAGAATATAATTTCTACATAATAATGGAAGACATAATGAATCATTATCCAGACATAGTTTCATCGTTTGCAATACCTACAATATTGGGTGTAATTACTATGATGATTCCTTTGTTGCTTTCGAATGGCATATTAATAAGCAACAAATATAAGTCACAGCATATAATACGATTATTTATGCGAGAAAGTGTTTCCATTGGTTTTGCAATAGTATTTTTTACGAGCATTATTGCTTTGATTTTGTGGTTGTTGCAGATTCCAAGATGTATAGACTTTGGATGCATGAATGTTTTTGTTGACAATTCGGCACTAATAATTTTGCTTATTTCTGCTATTTTGCTGCTAATAATGGCACTAGGAGTAATCGTATTACTTTTTATTTATCTGAAACCTAAATTTTTGTTCAATAAAATAAGCAAACGGTATAAAAAATGGCAAAGTAGATTCGAAAGAAATCATTCTAAAAGACTGCAAAAAAGAAAAGATTTCATGGAGGAAATTATTCTTGAAATGATGGTATATTCAATAAGAGCAGAATTACCATATATTTATGATGATTTTCTGATTTATTATTACAATAACTGTCTCAGAAATGTCGGAAATGGTTTTTCTGAAGATAATTACCGAGTAATAGAGAAAGCTATATATGCCGTATGTAAGACACAAAAAGATAAATTTGTTGATTTTGAAATAAATACTTGGTTTTGGATTTTATTGAAAAAAAGGAATGATGAAAGAACTAGAAAATCAATATGGAAATGCGTACGCTGTTGTATTGTCAGCAAAAATGATAGATTTTTAAAGGATTATCTTAATGAAGCGAATTCCATTGACAATAATGAATACAGCGAAGAATTTCGTGCATTTAATTGTATGATTGGAGCAATGTTGTTATATTCTGGAAATTATACAATGGTAAAAAAATTATTGAGCAATGATTATGGTAGTTTGACAGCCGTGTCTATTTCTTGTGTAATACCATTATATGGTAATATTCGCAAAATGGGGAAATATAAAATTGTCCAAAATTATCCTTTTCCAGATATTAATAATGATGGAAACGCGTTTGATGATATTGCCGATGATTATGGTGATTTAAATATTGAATGGATTGACAATTTTTTTGCATTGCTATTTCTTAAAAATTTTAGATATGAGAGTTGTCAGATTCCTGCTTCCACAAAATCATCGGACGTACTTGATAATTTGCTAAAGAAAGTTCTAGAATATAATAAAAATAAAGATTTATTGAAAAAATTAAATATTGCGATAGATATTAATGATTGTGACATTGAAAAAAAAATTGATTATTTTGAACAAAAATTAGCAGCATCTAAAAATTATATTCCATAGCAATCGTTTATTAGAAGAAAACAAAGATTTACAATTGTCTTAATACATATAACAAACCTATGAGAACTATAATTTTACTTATTAGCTCAGTATTGTCTCTCGCATTGCTATCGTGCATAAAGTAACTAAGTTTGAATAATGAAAACTGATCAGAATATTTATAAACAAAAAACATATTTGTAAAGATTTTTATATTTAGTACATTTGTAGAACTTTTTTGAAAAATGAAGAAGACTTTATTTATAATATTCTCAGTCATTATAGCATCGGCTATTAGCGGATGCGGTTCTAATGGAATTGTATCTGAAGAAAATACTGCAGTTACAGAAGTTTCAAATACAGAAAATATTAATGACACGGTTGCCACAAATGATATTGTGCACGCTGACGGTCCAACAACAGGAACTCTTAATGGTCACGAATGGGTTGACCTTGGGTTGCCATCAGGAACAAAATGGGCTACCTGCAACATTGGTGCTACAAAATCGGAGGAATTCGGTGATTATTTTGCTTGGGGCGAAACAAAGCCAAAGGAATTATACGATTGGACAACATATAGCTATTGTAATGGAAGTTGGAATTCGCTTACAAAATATAGTATTGAAGATGGCTATCATGGCGATGATCCAGATAGCTATTTTATTGATGACCTTGAAATTCTAGAAGACTCGGATGATGCAGCTACTGTAAACTGGGGCAAAGGTTGGCGTATGCCTACGCTGGAAGAAATTTCTGAATTGGCTGTGTGGCAAAAATATGGAGGTTCTTGCTCTACAACATGCTTATCTCTTAACGGTGTCAATGGAAGATTATTTACAGGACCTAACGGAAATAGTATTTTCATTCCTGCTGCAGGCTACATCGAACGTGACACTTTACATGATGTCGGGTCCCAGTGTTGTTGCTGGTCTAAAGAACTTTATGAAAACCGTCATACGAGAGCGTGGTCTTTAGATTTCAATTCGGAAGAATGTGGTTATGGGTGGTGGCCTCGCCTTTTTGGTTTTACTATCCGCCCGGTATGCAATTAAAACGAGGCGTCAAATTTCAAGAAATGCCGCAGTTATAAATTATATTGATAAAATTCCTCGTCGTTTCGGATTTGTAATCCGAAACGCTTAAATATCATTATTTGTAATGTGTAAGCGATAATTAATGATTGGGGACAATGAAAGCGTGTTTATACCACAATAGGGAATTCCTTAAAAAATGTCAGCAAAAATATCTTTCAGAATTTGCAGCATATAGTATTTGTGCTTGTTCGTATCCATATCATTTAAACATCTTTTCTACTCTTTCATTCAGTCGTTGTGACTTGTATATTGGCAGAAGTTTTACAATAAGTTTCTTGCTAACACCCGTCAAGTTGTCGAAATAAAACTCCGGGCTCAAGTACATCATATCCAAAATTGCCCTTTCGGGGATTGCAATGTTGATATTATCGGAATTTACGATTCCTTCGGTATTGTATAGAATGTCGTCCTTAATCTGCCTGTATCTATAAGTTTGCCCCGCCATTTCTATTTCGCGACTAAGGTAACTGACCGAAGTTATTGCAGAGTCGTACTGAAATATAATTCCTGCCTTTTGCAGAACATATTCCAACGACAAATACGACGGGACAAATACCTGTCCCGCCAATTCTTCCGGATTGAATTTTCTTTTTGTGTAAATCCCTTTTCGAGGATTGAGGAGAAAGCCTTTTTTTACATAGTAATTCAACCGTTTTGTAAGCGACATGTCCCTTTTTGTGTTGAGCATAAGTGACATAGACTTGCTACTGAATACTGTGCGAGGAGATTCTCCTATGGTTAATATAATATTATTTTGCGAACTAGTCATACCAAAAAAATCGTATTTTCAGTTTGCAAAAATAACACTTTTATCAAATCCCCCGAAATTTTTTTGACCTTTTTATCAAATCCCCCGAAATTTTTTCAGGCATTTTATCAAATCCCCCGTTTTTTCAGACCACTTTCACCTTTCCCGGTATCAGGTTGCTTCAATGCAATTGAATAGATTTTTTATTTGTTCTTCGACTTCTTCACTTTATTTCCCGAATCAGTCTTAACAATATTCATATTCAATATCCTAACATCGACTACAGGACGGTCATCCTTGTTTGTTTCTACCGCGGCAATCGCGTTTACGACATCCATTCCTTCAACGACTTCACCAAATACTGTATATTGGGTATCAAGATGCGGAGTTCCGCCAATAGTTTTGTAGTATTCACGAATTTCGGCAGGCATCTTTATTCCCAAATGAGCCTCGTACTTGTCGAGTTTTTCATCGGTAAAAGTTCTTCCCTGAACAATATAGAACTGAGAGCCGGAACTCCTGCGCTCGGGATTTTCGTCATCGCTGGTACGCGCAGCGGCAAGTGCGCCCTTCTTGTGGAAATATTTTGGATAAACAAATTCGGCAGGTATGGTGTAGTCTGTATCTGCATCACCTAGAAGCACATCTGGCGCAGCATTCTTGGATGTCGGATCGCCAGCCTGAATCATAAAGTTATTTATCACGCGATGGAACAATATGCTATCGTAGAAATTGCTTTCGACAAGCTTTATAAAATTGTCGCGATGCAATGGCGTTTCATCGTATAACATTACTGTAATATTTCCCATGGAAGTTTCAATCAACACCTTGGTTGACTGCGCAAAAGCCATTGCCGAGATAAGCATCATGGCAATCAGAAATGATATTTTTCTCATAAGTCAAACAATTTTCGTTAAATAATAATTTGGCAAAGTTAATGAATTTGGCAAAGTTAATGAATTTAGCAAAACAAAATAACATTTTACATAAACGCAGCCATATACAAAGGCATATAGGTAATATTTTCTGTCTTTTCCAAATTAAACTTGCAGAGAACTATGCTCCGTTCAATCTTGTCTGGATGATTTGCCAATGCGTTATCAAGCGAAGCGTGGCTCTTGTAATTGTTTCCCGACTTTACTTCCAAAATATTCAGCGACTTGTCACCTTTTAGCAGGAAATCCAGTTCATTGCGGCTTTTATAGTCGTAGTAATGAAGCAAATGACCGTGCTTCGACAATTCGGCGGCAACAAAATTCTCTGTAAGCCCGCCTTCGTTAATGGACAAATCTCCCTGCACGACCTGCCACTGCACATTGCCGCTCCACATACTGCAAAGCAAGCCAGTGTCGAGCATATATACCTTGAATAGATTTCTATTTTCGTATTGTTCGAAAGGCAAATCGAGAGAATGGGTGTTGTAGCAGAAATATGCCACGCCAGCATCGGCAAGCCACTGCGCCGCATCTTCATACTTCTGCATACTGGCGGTTTTCTCCAAGTCGGAAAGTATGTAGCGCTTCTTCTCCTTTGCAAGTTGAGACGGTATGGCATCGAAAAAGCGTTTAGCCTTAGTCTTGTTTTCTGCGGCATACTTGGCAATATCGAGCCTATAACTGTCCAAGATGAGTTTCTGCTGATGCAAAGTCTGGGCAAAATCGGGATTTTCCAGATAGGTAGCAACAACCTTAGGCATACCACCAACGACCAAAAAATTCCTGTAGTGCCTCATAAGTTGCTCGTGAGCGAAATTTTCAAGCGGACGTTCCTCCAGATACGCCTGACGAACCATCTCAATAGCCTGCTCTCCTACCCCATTTGCCCACAGCCATTCTTCAAAATCAAGCGGATACATTTGTATCTGACTTTCAAAACCGACAGGATAACTGCTGACATCGGCATAATTTATCCCCAACAAAGAACCCGACTCTATATAATCGAAGCGCCCATCCTCAACAAGAAATTTAATGGCGGTACGCGCATTAGGACAACTTTGAATTTCATCAAGGAAGACAAGCGTCTGCCCTTCCACAAACGGTCCATACCCCATCAAACTCAACTTGCCAATGATAGTCTGCGCATCCCTGTTGCCAGCAAAAGCCTCTTGGATTTCAGGAGTCTGTTCAAAATTCAATTCAACAAAATGCTTGTAATACCGACGGGCAAATTCGCGTATAGTTGTAGTCTTTCCCACCTGACGTGCACCACAGACAAGTAGGGCTTCTTTTTGCGGAGTATTTTTCCATTCCAGCAACTCCTTGATTATCTTACGTTCAATTGCAATCATAGTAACTTTTTGCAAGTATTTTTATCACTTTTTAGTAACTTATTGCAGTAGTTTCAATTAAAATTTAGTAACTTATTGCAAAATTTCGACTGCAAATTTAGTAACTTTTTGCAAGCAAAGACAATTATTTTGCACCATTTTAAACCCAAAACGGTCATTAGAAAATAACAATCCATAAGTTCTAATGACCGCCATTAGAAAAAAGTGCTTGCATTTGTGTAAAAATCAGTAATTTAGCGGCCTTACCACACATTCTGTAGGCTGTTATATGATGCGGGATTATGATATTAAGTTTGTAGGGAAAGAGATAACGCCATTTGGAGGTTTGTCTTTATTCCTAAAAATGTTGGAACGGTGCAGTTTCGACAAGCAATTGGAGAACTGTAATTTGCCGATGCAAGGATCGAACAGGGGCTACAAGCCACTGCAGCTCATTCTTGGTCTTTTCGCGGGCGTCTGGTGCGGGGCATGCTGCTTCGGACATCTTGATGTTGTCCGCTATGACAAGGTGCTATGCAGTCTGCTTGGCTGGGAACGCGGAGCAGACCACAGGGCGTACCAGCGCTATTTCAACAAGTTCTCACAGGCGGTCAATCAGCGGGTGTTCAGCGATTTGTACAGTTGGTTCTTCTCACAGCTGGTATTCGACAACTACACGCTCGACTTCGACTCTACGGTGATGGTTCGTGAAGGGCATCAGGAGGGAGCGGTGAAAGGCTATAACCCGAAGCGGAAAGGCAGACCGTCACACCATCCGCTGCTGGCTTTCGTATCGGACCTTAGGATGATTGCCAACTATTGGCTTAGGCCGGGAAACACTTCCGCAAGCACTAATTACATCGCATTCCTTGACGACACACTGTCAAGACTTGCAGACAAGAAAGTATCCCTTATCCGCATGGACAGTGGCTTCTTTTCCAATGACATACTCGACTATCTGGAACTAAAATCACTGAAATATATAGTGGCATGCCGCTTCAACAACAGGATCAAGTACAGCCTAATCCATGAGAAGAAATGGCTGACAGTGGACGACGGGCTGGAGATTGCGGAGACGACATATCAGGCGGATGGCTGGAAGGAACCTCGCCGTATTGTCATGGTGCGACAGGAAATTGAGAGGCGCCCTAATGCTGCAGGAAAGGTTATAAGACAGTTGGAACTATTTGACGACAAGGCTGATTTCGGGAAATATAGGTACAGCTGCTATGTTACCAATCTTGACTTTTCTGCAAAGGTTGTGTACGATGCTTATCGCGGCAGGGCAGACTCTGAAAACAGGATAAAGGAATTGAAAAACGATTTCTCATTGGATGAATTTGTATCCCATAATTTCTGGGCTACAGAGGCCTGCGGCAATTTTATCGTGATGGCTTACAACTTCATGTCATTGTTCCGTCACGCATTGATTAACTCGGATAAAAGGCAGTTCCTAAAGACAATACGCTACGAATTGATTGCCACGCCAGCTTATTTGGGCAAAGTAAATTTTAAGGATAAGCACATTTTATATCTGGCCAGGTCGCTAAAAACTCGAAAATCGTTCCTCGCAATATGGGAAAAACTAAGCGATTTTTCTTTGCCGTATGACTCTACAAAACCCTAATGACCGATTTGGGTTTAACAATAAAATATAATACATTAACAATCAGTCTTTTAGCTAAATATAAAGTAACTTATTGCAAGCATTTTATCTGATTTTTAGTAACTTATTGCAATACTTAATAGAGAAATTTAGTAACTTTTTGCAATAAAAAGACAGCAAATAAAATGTATCAAAATGCACAAATCGGTATCATTGCAAATGGAGAATCAAATTATAGCACGAAATTACCTTTTTATGTGTAATAAGCTAAAATTAATACTCTTTCTTATCTTCTTTCTTATCCCACTTTTCAAACGCCTTAACAGCCTCGTTCCTAAGCATCTTCACAACCTTGACGGAACGCTCGGATTCTGGCTTCGCAAATTCCTCGTAGATAAAGTTGTCACTGAATCCTATTTTGTCGGCATCATTCTGGGTATTAGCATAATACAACTTGCCAATCCGAGCCCAATATATGGAGGCCAAGCACATTGGACAAGGTTCACACGAGGCATAGATTTCGCAGCCCGACAGGTCAAAAGTACCTAATTTCTTGCAAGCCATACGGATAGCATTTACCTCGGCGTGGGCTGTAGGGTCGTTGTCGCGCGTCACCGAATTGGAAGCAACCGCCACAACCTCATCGTCCTTTACGATTACCGCGCCAAATGGACCTCCTCCATTATCAACACTTTCGAGCGACTTCTCTATCGCAAGCCGCATAAATTTTTCATTGTTCTCCATTCTGATTTTCAAGTTTAGTCGTTGTAGCCCATCTCAACAAGGCGTAAAAGAAAGAAACAAACACCGCACCAGTAGATGTTTCAAGCGTATCGTCGGAAAACATCGACACCGTTGCGATGATTAAGAATACCATAAAATAATAGATGCTTCCGTTAGAGTTCCATTTCGAAAATGCTGGATAAAACCATGCAAACAAGCATATAAGGAAGCCAAATAAACCGAATGCTATGAAAAACGTAAGAAACTGATTGTGAGCACGATTCCTCCATTCAGGATTAAGGTTACAATTTTCAGACTCGTAGATAGTCTGATATTCATCGTTCACATCGCCTTCACCTGTACCCGTCCAGAAATTGCGTTTCGCCAACTTTAGTCCATACTTAACATATTCTATGCGTTGAGTAAACGAATGCCCATTAGATTCTCCAGTCTTGGCATACACATCCAATTCCCACATTATCACGTACATACGACTCAATATACCTCCGTGTCGTGAAAAGCGGTAATTGGTTTCACCATTTTCTATATTAGCAATGTCGGCATCAGACAAATGCGAAAGACCTTCGGAATCCTTTGTTAGTCCCAAGGATGTCATATACCTTAGAAGCGTTGCAAAAATATGCTGACCGCGTCTATCAAGGCTATCGAGCGGAATAGAACTCAGTTCTGACCAAGTCTCCTCAAGTTCGACACGGCATATATTCATATACACGACATTGCCATTCTCAATAAAGCCACTGTCAAGTACCTCATCGTATGGATGACCTTGTGCTGTAGTTTCATGCTGTATATTTTCAGCGGTAGGCCTATAGAAATCGTACACCACGTATGCAATGAATCCGCCCGCCATTATTAAAACAGCCACAGCAGACGCAATGCAAACTCCCCTGATTTTTGTCTGCTTTGTCTTAACCGACACTGCCACGAGAACAATCACAAGCGTTACAAACAAGCAGACAAAGCCCGTCAACGCCTGCAACATTACCATAAAGAACAACAAAAACGCTGCTATCGGCAAAGCGATCAGGACCTTTTTGCCTGTAAAAAATATTTTCTTTGCAACAAAATAGCCAATAATAAAAAGCGAAAAGCATATCATTAACGAGAGCCTTATATGGCTCACGAACAATGACAAAGACCTGTAGTTTGCTCCATTTTCAAAGAATTTTGCAAAGAATCCTATCAAAGTAGCAACTGTCACTCCCGACACAAAAACGAGCAATGCTATATCAAGTTTTTTCTTTGATATTGCTTCGGAAGTTCCTATTGCTATCGGCAAAGCAAGCAAAGGAAGTTTGATTCTCAAGTCGTTGAAGGCGTATGCAAAATTAGAAGTGTTAACAAGCCAAATTAGATGCACCACAAATATAGCACAGAATACCAAAACGCCTTTGTTCTCCTTCAGACGCTCCAACTTGCCAGCAAATCCGCCTTCTACAAACCAGTTTGCCACAATAAGCAGTATCGATGCATTGGTAACAAACAACGACAGCGGCATAAAGAAAGCTATCAGCAACAAGCCGACAAAGTATATCGTGCTATGAATACGCTTCCGCATTCTTCCTATAATTTTGATGCCGTTTTAGATACCTTCTTTTCATGACCGAATGTCAAGTTGCATCCCATACGCATATTTATAGTCTTAGCTTTCTGTGGGAAAATAAGTCCTATTACATCATCGGTAACAATATACCACGTTATAAAACCAAGCCTTGCAGAAAGTCCTATTCCTAAATTCAAAGCAGTGTTGTTATTGAACGACCAGCTTCCATGCAATGACAACCAATGAGTAATGTTAGAATTTGCAGATAAAGTAAACGACTGATTGTATGTCTTATGATAAAATTCGCCACGATATAAAAAGCCAAAGCCCAACTTCTTATGGAACTGATAAGTTGCACCAAGGTAAATGTTTGAAGGTAGCCATGTCATATAGGTCTTGTCACGAATATCCATATCGAACAAATAAACGGCAGTATCAATAATATGTCCCATATTGTACCTGTCCTGATTTATACCATACGAAAGTTTCCCTTCTTCATTTTGCTTAAACCCCAATTCTATTCCCTCGAAAGTATATTCTCCTTTTGCCAATGCCACCTGAGAATTCTGCAACCAGTTTATAAAACCTAAGTCTGTCGCCGAAAATGACACAGAAATCTTGTCATTAATCTTATACGACAACCCAAGGTCAAAACCCAAGCCCATATTGCCAAAGGCCAATAAGTCACCTTTCAACGTTCCTATGTCCGAGAAATTAAAAGCAGAATCTACAATATCATAGTCAAGCATACCTGTCGATTTACGAATCTGCATATCGGCACCTACTGTGATAAAATACATATCTGGGTCGGTAACAAGTTCAAGGCTACCTACATTGGTACTTACATCAGCAATACCAAACAAAAGTTTCATACGTGCTCCTACCGACCATTTCTCCCTGATTTCCATTGCAAAACCTATTCCCAGTTCATGGAATCCTGTAGCGCTAAATGACAATTTTGAAATATCGTGCGACTTGCCTTCAAGCATATAGTCGCGATTACCGTTCAAAACGAAATCAAAAAGACTGCGTGGAATCGTTGTGCCGAACAAAAACCTATCGGCTAAACTAACAGTAATTACAGCATTTTTTTTCGTCCTCAACGAAAAATTCAAGTAGTCGAGTCTAAACTCATTCCTGATGCAGACGTTCCTACGTATCTTTTTCATAAGCAGAGGCATATCCAGCACAAGACTATCCTTCATTTCTCCTTTGCCAAAATGCAAAATATGATTGTAATGGAATGAATTGTTGCCATAGTTGAAATAAAAAGCAGGTGGCAATTGTCCAAAAACAGGGACAATCAAACCTCCTACCTGAATCTTGTTATTGGGAATTTCAGAAACATTTACAGTCTGTGACTGAAATACACGATCCATATAGTAAAGAGTACTTGCCTGCTGTGATGTGGCAACAATAGAAACTAACACAAACGACAATGTAGCTATTATTCTTATTATATTCTTCATAATCAATCCTCCTCAGTTTCTATTCTACTTTTGTACTCTTTTTTGCATTAATATTTGCCTCAACATCTAGGTCAACATCTAATCCCAAGTTAAGTTTTAGGCCATAATTACGGAACAATTTTATATTGCCGCCTGATGCAGCATCGCCAGCAGTATTTGAGGTTATCTTTGACAACATGTGCCTACTATTCGACAAATGTTCAATCTGCGACTTTGTCAATTCAATTTTTGTCGCTGTTACCTTACCATCCCCAATAAGATTACCGTATGCATCAACATCCGAAGCTTCAAGAACCAATGCATTTGGATTTTGAATCAATGAATCAAGCACATTATAATATTCATCGACGAGATAGAACTGAGCATTAGCCTGAACCGGCATATTATTCTTTATATTCAAGATAACAGCCATCCGCTTTACAGGAAGATTGCCAACATACTGGCTAATATCAACATCCATAGTGTCCCTATAAGTAAAATTATAAAGATGTCCATATAAAGGAATTTCAACCTCTATTTTCGACCTCAACTTTGAATTTTCATCTATGAAATTTCTGCTATGCACAGCACCACTTCCTGGATTTGTAGATGCTTTAGCATTAAAGTGAAACCACAATGGTCTATCTGAAATTATTTGATCAAGATACGAATTCGTAGAATCAACCTTTATAACCCCCTCTGCCTCACGACCAGGAACCTGTGCATGATTAATTAAGCTTGGATTACTTTCTCCTAGTGGGAAATTCGGCTTAATAATACGTGATATATCCCATGTAACATCGGTTCTCTGCATGTGAGCGTCTAGTTCTGTAAAACAGAATTGCGATGGTACTCCGTATGAATTCCAGTACGTTACAGTAATTTTCGGTTCCTTGAAATAGAACCTTGCATGTTCCCAGTCGTATTTAGGATTCTGCTTAAACATTTTTATATTAATGGTATCACTTTGGAACAAAAGTTCATTCTCTCCAAAATAACCATACATTCCCTTATAGTTGAAATTTCTCATGCTTAGGTCTATAGAGAATTCTCCCAAAGTCGGAGGCGTACTACAATCAACCATCATACTTATTTTAATAGGTATCTCGTTATAATGTCTTGGCGTCGTAGTCAAGTCAATGGTATAACCATCAAGAGAAATCACCTTATGATCAACCTCATCCGTCGAATACAACGAAACAGAGTCTCTCAGAGGGACGCCATTTCTCCTTATAGATGGAAATTCGACAATAAATTTCGATGCCAAGTGAAATGTTGATCTAAGTGAATATTCCAACGTAGCTGAGTTCAAAGCCATCGAATCTATTTGTGCTTCTGTGTTTTCCGTCCCTTCATTCTGCAGTGTAAAAGATATTATTTCTTCCGTATCATAATAGAACTGTACTCCTGAACGTGATGTATGCGGAATCAAATCGGAAAAAGAAACTGTCTTCGAATATGGTGGCATTTCGAGATTTAACAAATCCTGCACCTTCTTTGACTCAACATACGAATGGTACACAATCGACAAAAAGCCCTCATTATTGTCCTGCAATGCAATTGAAGTATCCATCACATCCAGAATCTGATATAAAGCAATATTACTGTATGCCAAAGGAATAGCGAAACTTCCATCGTAGTCAACCTGGCCACTTAACCTATCCATGTCGAAATTATCCCTCGTACATGAAGCTATAATGCATGTAAATGCAATAATCGTCAAAACCAATAATTTAAAAACTTTTCTCATAACGAATATCATTTTGTTATTCTATAATTTACTAGACGACCCTTGCCCATTCCTGTAACAAGGGAATAATTACCACCATCCGACTCGCTGATACTGAATGGCACCTCTCCATTGAGTGGGAATTCCTCATGAATGGTTCCGTTGGAGTTGAACAAGTACAACTGTCCATTATCCGAAACAAGACCGATTCGCGTCTGTCCGCCGAACCTATAGAACGACGGAGCCGAAACTTCGGAGTCGAAATTGTGGTCGAACAGTAACTTGCAGTTGTTTCCATACACAGCAAGCCTTGTCGAGTCAACAAATATGTAGTCGACCTTGCCGTCCATATCAATGTCCTTCATTGCAAAGTGATGCCTACTGGAGAATTCACCCAAACTTATCGAATCCTGCCTCTTGTCCTTGAAGAACCGCCTAACTATTCCGTTCTCGTCGGTAGTGACAAACTTTGGTGTTCCACTGACATCACAGTATATTGCATTGTCGGAGAACTTGAAATTTGTAAGGAATTCCAGTTTCACGCTTCCGTTACGGGCCAAGAAATACGCCCTGTACGAATCGTGGAAAGCAATAAAGTCCTCCGACGAAATAGTATAATGCGATATTTCGGAGTTCACAAGGTTTTCTGTTCCATCGAAATCCCAGCCCTTGAGTAAGTTGCCAGAAATATCATAGACATAAACCTTATTGTCGTTGCAAGCGGCAAAAATCCTGTAGTTGCGATTGTTTTCATAGTCGAAGACCGCTATCGGAACAGTAGATTCGGCACGAAGCACAAGAGGATACCTATCGACGAAATTTCCAAGCCTGTCAACAAGATAAATCTTGTCGGCAGTGGAGAACAAGTACTGCAACTTGCCATTCTTGTAGGCATCCACCTGATAAATCTGGCTCTTAATAGGAGAATCAATCAGCACGTGCCAGATTTCCTTTCCCGACGCATCAAGCAGATATAGCATACCGTTCTTGTCCTGAACCAAAATCTCGGTTGCTCCTGTATCGTGGTTCTTCACTATGCACGGCTTCATATTTATCGGCGTTCCAATATTCGTTTCCCATATTATTTCGGAACCGGCCACGTGCTTGCTGTCGGATTCACCAAACGACAAGTTACAAAATACAAGTCCGTCGTCGGTGCTCTTGAACTGTATTCCACACACTCCGTTAGCACCTATCGCAGCACGCCGAGAATCGACATCAGACGAGTACTGACGCGACAACACCCGCTTCAACATTTCTGTTCCGCATGGGAAATTATAATACAGGAACATTTTCGAACTTGTAGAGAACTTTTTCAAAAATTCCCTGTGCGAAATGCTGGCACGCATAGTGTTGTTCAAAGAAATGTCGCGAACCAGAGCGTGCATATCGTCCACCGAATTTGCAAATATCATAAAATTGCAAATGCAGAACACATAGTTTCCTCGGCAGTTTGCAAACATATCGCCAAACAATGCCGCCGGAATATCGTCGTAAGGCAATGAGAATATCGTAACATTTCCATCATCAATGCTTTGAACATTCTCCGACGACACCATATTCTTCAATTCAAGTTCCGCCGCCGACTGCGATTGCAAACCACAGGCAACATAAACGCCCTTTTCGGGATTTGCATCGTTGTCGCACACAATGTAAGCGAATTCGCGCTTTACCATCGAATAGAACTTCGCCTTAGCATCAACCCCGAAAGCCTTGTTCATATCGGCAACCCTTTTGTTCCGTTCCGCCAGCATTCCAGTTGTTTTCATATATTCCGACAATACATTGTCGTACCCTTGCGCATCGGAAAACGAAACCAGCATATACGCCGTCGACCTTTCGGGAATTACAGTCAATGAATTGAACTCTATTTCCGACTGCGACTTCACAAACGAAGCGAAACTTGACGAATCGGATTCGGGATATTCAATGCCATTGAACGAAACCGGACTTCCATTCAGCATATCCAATGTAAGCCAACCGTCAATAGTCCTGAAGTTGCGAACCAAAACGTTGTCATCGAACAATTCGCTAGAGAAAATATCGGCAAACTTCCTCACATTGACAAGCACATTTGCAAGTTCGTTCTTGCCCGATGCCGAGAAAGCCTTTGCAAAACAAGCATCGTCCTTCAGCCGTCCTACATTTCCGGAACAGCACTGCAAAGCATCCTCAATATACCTCGAAGAAGATGAAAACAACGCCAGTCCATTTACAAAGCAGACCGAAATTGCCGAATTAGAATTTGCAAGCCTGCATTTCAGAATTTCTATTTCATTGAAAATGCGCGATTCCAAACCCTTATGCTTCAAAGTATCGACCAAACCAGCGATTGAACTAGCATCAAGCATATCAGTCTTGCAGACATACAACTGGCACAATCCGCTGTTGCCGTCCTTTCTTACAGCCACCACTGCATCCTGCAAAAGATGACCGCCGAACATACCAGCGTCACGAAGACTATCCACAACACGGCAAATAGGCATTCCAAGTTCCGACTTTTGCGAATACAACATAGCGACCAATGCATTGTCTTTCGACACAAGCGACGACACAGAATCAATGTTGGATGTCCTTATCACCAGCGACGAGTTGTCGGGAATCGCATCAAAAACGTCGGACACTGCCGATTTTTCTTTACTGCACGAAACCAGCATCATCGTCACAACTCCCAATAACACAAGGGATAAGGCTATTATTTTGTACTTCATCAGTATTCGCATTTAATCAAATTTCAAAGGTAATAATTTTTCGCAAATCGGGCAACACATTTTTTGAAAACATCTAAACAAAATCTTCTAACACAATAATTCTTACGCTCGTCCGCGGTGGCAGTTACTTTTTTTGTCACCACAGAGATTAGCGACCGCTTATAAACTGCAAGCGAAAAATAATGAAAAGCCCATTGTTGATACTTTGTTGACAGACAGCGTTTGCGTTTGATTTTTTCTGCCGAATTTTGTAAAATTGTATTTACAGATGAAACGAATAATTTCAATTATATTTGCAATAACCGTATCGCTGACAGCCAGTTCGCAGTCCGACTCCGACCTTATTGGACGAATCAACAAGTCGATGGCGCAAAAATACGACTCGGTAAATGTTTGGTGGCGTTCGCCATCCACAATTCCCGACAGCATAAGGCAACTGAAAGCACCTAACTACCCCGAAATTGTCTATGAAAAGCGCATCGCCAACCTCGACGAACTCACAAGCATAAAGTTGGAATACAACGATGTGGTTCTGAAGTACATAAAGGCTTACGGACTTAGCAACCGCCCTAAAATGCAAAAGGTCATCGGATTGTCGGCATACTACTTCCCAATTTTCGAAGAATATTTTGCAAAATACGGTTTGCCTCTGGAATTGAAATACTTGGCAGCCGTGGAATCATCGCTCGACCCCAATGCGATTTCAAAGTCTGGCGCAGTTGGTCTTTGGCAATTTCTGAAGCCGACTGCCGATGTCATGGGCTTGAAAGTCACGACCTACATCGACGAACGCCGCGATGTCCGCAAATCGACCGACGCCGCCTGCCGCTACCTGCGCTACCTCTACGAAACCTTTGGCGACTGGCAACTTGCACTTGTGGCTTACAACGGCGGACAAGGCACTGTCAAAAATGCCATCGAGCGTAGCGGCGGAAAGACAAATCACTGGGATTTGCTGCCGTTTTTCACCGACCAGATGAAAAACTATGTCGGTGCCTTCATTGCAATGGAATACCTGATGCAGTATCACGCCGAGCACAACCTTTTCCCCAACCAGGGCTACATCGAGTATATGAAAACCGACACCTTGCAAGTAAAAGGTCCTATTCATCTGAAAAATGTTGCGCAAACCACTGGCATCGAATACGAAACTTTAAAAGCACTGAACCCGCAATATTTGCTAGCATACATCCCAAACGACGGTGAATACCACACTCTTACAATGCCGTTCGACAAAACTACCGCCTTTCTTTCGAAGATAACTGAGGTTCAGAATGTTCCGCAGCAAGTGAACGATTCGATAATTGCAACCGAAGAACTACCATCAACCATCAAGCGCGACAAACTTGTAATCCACAAGGTGGTTGCCGGCGACAATCTGTTCCGCATTTCAATGAAATACAGTTGTTCGATTAACGAAATTAAGAAGTGGAACGGTATGGCGGAAGACCACGTGATACACGTTGGTGACGAAATAAAGATTTATTTGGAGTAGAATTTAGGAAGAATTTGCCATAACAAAATACAAGTCAAAGCATTAACAAAGACCACCTTCAATAATCTCACCAACAAAATATCGTTTTATTCAGCGGCGAATACGACAAAATATCTTTTCAGCGCTGAATAAAAGACATTTTTCTAAATTACTAGCCCGTCATTTCGGAAGCTAGTCGTAACACGCGATACGAAACGGGTCGCGTTGTGAAGACTGCTATCCGAAACGTTGCTTGCAACCTCGCGAAGCTTGCGAGCAATCTCCTTTGTGTACTAATGGGAGATTCCGCATAAACGAACTCACAAGCAACGTTCCTTTTGCTGTTCGTTCAGTTTTGCGGAATGACAACGGAGGGTTGACAAAAAATCAAATTGATTTCAGTTGCTTGTAAAACTATAGCCAAAGACATTTTTGAACAAAAAACCTTTCAACAGAAAACATAACCAACAAAGAAATCAACACAAAACACTATTTTACAATATATTACAACCTCCAATGTTCCGTCAGCGCAATTTTTATTTTGACAAAATGTTTCCTCAGCGCAAATTTTATTTTAACAAAATGTTCCCTCAGCGCAGTTTTTTAACTACAACAATCCAACCATATATACAGGCAACATTATTGTCGCACCATCTTTGCGCAAATCCTTGGTATATACTAAATAGCGGTTAGAAATGCGCGACGAAAACTTAGTGCAGAACTCGTCAAGCGACTTGTGCGTGCTGTAACCTTCCGATTTTACCTCCACCGGCCACAACTTAAAGCCGCGCGACAAAAGGAAATCAACCTCGTACAAATGCTTGTTCCCATCGGGAAAAGTGTAGTAGAACAACTTATTGCCAGATGCCATAAACATCTGAGCCACAACATTCTCATATACATAGCCCAAATTTGTAGCAAGTTTGTCATTCAACAATTTATTGTATATGATATTTTCCGAAAACGACTTGTCCCAGAACGCCATAGTAACAAAAAGCCCCGTGTCGCATATATACATCTTATAGGCCGACTTATCGGCGGTCAAGCCAAGTCCGACATTCGGGTCGTTGGCATGATAGGCAACATTTACCGTCTTGCTATCCTGCATAAGATATATGAGTTCCGACACCATTTCCGCCCTTGTCTTTTCAATGACCGTAGTTGTCTGGTAGCGATTTGCATTCTTGTACAATTCGGCAGGAATTGCCATGAACATATCCTGAGCCTTGCCCGTCCTGTCGAACTTGCGGAAATCGTCGCGATAAAGGCGCACTATACTTCGTTTTACAGCATCTACTTTTGCAAAATCCTTGGTTTCAATGTACTTGCTTACCGCCTGAGGCATTCCGCCGACAAGCATATACAAACGAAAATCGCGCATAAGCCTTCTGTTAACGTCATCGCCAAAGCCTTTGCCCTTTGCAAGAGCCTCGCGCATAAGCCCAATCGAAACAGTATCGCCAAGCGCCCACCTGAATTCCTCGTAGTCCATAGGGTACATATTGACAGATTCCTCCTCACTCGGGATTATGATATTTTCCACATTCTGATGAATGCTTATGAGAGAGCCAGTCTCAATATAGTCGTACCGCCCGTCCTCGACCAAAGCCTTTATCGCCTGGCGCGCTTCGGGAAACTTCTGGACTTCGTCGAACACAATCACCGACTGCCTTTCGTACAAATCGACACCCTTCAAGACCTTCAAGCGCGAAAAGAAAAAATCCATATCCGACAAGTCATCGAACAAGGCCTTTTCTGCATCCGAAGCCTTCGAGAAGTCAATTATCACACGAGTTTTGTACTCGTTTTCGGCAAAAAGCCTAACGACTGTCGATTTCCCGACACGCCTCGGACCTTGCACCAAAAGCGCAGTTTCTCCTTTCGATTCCTGCTTCCACTGAAGCATCTTATCGTATATTTTACGTCTAAATACAAACTCGTCCATATCGACAATTTTAATTTTTCGCAAAAATACTACTAATCAAAATAATACGCAAGAAAAATTCACAAAATGTTCCGTCAGCGCAATTTTTATTTTAACAAAATGTTCCGTCAGCGCAATTTTTATTTTCACAAAATGTTCCGTCAGCGCAAATTTCATTTTGGCAGAATGTTCCATCAGCGCAATTTTTGCAAACACAAAAAAACTCGACAGCCACATACACAACTGCCGAGTTTATTATTTCTTATTATTGTCATTGTGCAAGGCAAAGCCTTGTGGTTACTTAGTCATAGGGCTTACGACGAACATTGATAACAATAACTAGGCCTTTTCAGCCTGCTCCATATAAACTTCTACTTTCTCATATCCAAATGATTTAAACCAGGTTGATAGATTGTTGATGGCAATTCTGTCCGAATTTTGGAAAATATTTTCTTTAATGGCATGTTCTACTAGAGTTTCTTTCATGTGGCAATATAATTTATTCTCTTCATCTGGTCCCCAATCTCCGCTCTTATAGATAAACTCTTTGTCATCGGGGTTGATTTGTATTTCGAAAATCTCCGAATGAGGAATTTTTGCCTTTAGCGTATTCCCAGATAATTCAATATCTTTCTCTTTTATTTTGGCTAAATCTACGCCCGCTAAAAGCCTGCCATCGTATTTTACGACCAAACTATCATATTCTTTATCTGGGCATTGATCATATTGTACAAAATAAAACTTGCCATCCTCTCGTTTTTCCATTATTCCAAGTTGCTCTTCGTAATATGACATACATACGAGTTGGGCAATTTTCTTGATTTCCGTGATAACATTAGTGGTTTTCTCTATCTTCAGTTTGCGATGAAATTTTGCTGAAAGACGGGACTTGAATAGGAATCTGTCAATAAGCATCACAAATACTCCAATAACTACTGCAATGCAGAGAATTAGGAGAATAAGATCGAATGTGTTGTCTATAATGTTTTCCATAATATCAATTTTTACGAGTTTTCCTTTGTTTTTTTGAAATTAATAGTAGCATCGTTGAACCCCATAGTTTTTAGCCATGCGACAAAAAACTCTTCCGTGTTTTGTTTGGCTTGGTCTATAATGGTCTGTTGTATTTTTGTGTCATTGTCCAGTTCTTCTTGTTTCTGTTTTCTATAGTCGAATATTTCCTCAAAACTGAAATCACCGCCTCTTTTCCATATTACCATGGATTTTTCTTGGAGAATATTTGCTTTCTCTACTTTGGGATATGGCAATGTGATGGAAATGGTATTTGGGGTTGCATTTGTTTTGATATTCTCTTCGGAGAAATCTTCCATATCAACTGATGCTTTGACTGTGGCAGTCATTGACTCAATATAGTACCTGTCTCGTATAAACAAACCAAGCACAGCACCTTGTTTTCTATCATCGTCAATGGCGACAATCAAGGTTTTTACAGTCGCTTCAACTGTGGCTAATTTCGACATAGGTGTCAAGGTCCGTTTTGACACAATCACGTTTTTTTTCTTTTTTGGGCGTCCCAAATAAATCATTGCGACAATTCCTGCCAGCGCAATGATTATCAAAATTACTTCTTTCATTTCTTATTCGTTTTATTATGATACATGAATTGCAAATTGGTTGACAACTTGCAAGTGTTTCTTTTCATATTGTTCTATATCGGAAAAAATGATTGAGGCTTCTTGATACACGGCTTCTATTGAGCGCTTATTGTCGTTATACACATCAATCTGTTTTTCCTCCTCTGCTATTTCTTTTTGTTTACGCATAATATCAACGCGCATTTTCTTTCTCTGATTCCAAGCGAAAATACTCTGCTGGCTTATTTCTTCCTTGATATCTTCAATATCTGATTGCAGACTTTTTATTTTATTCTGGGATTTTTCAATCAGACCATCTAAATTTCCCCACATTTTGATCACATCGTAAACATCCAATTCCTTTTTCTCGACAGAGGTTGTAGTATTAGAAAAGAAAGAACCTAATGTGTGAAAGAAACCGAATGATTTTATCTTCGATATCAAGGAAACGTTTTTCCCCATATTGGCTTTTTTTAATTTGGGGTATAATGGCTCACACATTTTTTTCTTGTATTCGTCCATCAATTGTGCATGATAGCGATGTGCCATACCATATAACATTATGGATTCGCCAAACAGACTACCGTATTTCTCCAACATCTCGAAAAGATGTTCCAGCATTTGGCAATACTCTTTCTTGAGTTCGGCAATTTTATTTTTATAGGACTCACGGGTACGTATTGCCTTATAGAAATTGCTACATTCTTTCCCAATTTTATAAACATTTCCAGCCTTTACAATAGGAATGCTTTTTAGACGGAAAATAAGTGCTCCAACATTGCCAATTGACTCTGACAGACTTTCTCCTGCAGATATCAGCATTTGTTCCGCTTGGTCTCGTTTGTGGCTTATTTCGTAAACGTAAACAGTTTCGTTAAACATCATCAAAGTCTGTAGCATAACTGCATAACAATCTTTTACGCGCATTCTGGTTTCATCATCTTTTACCGCTTGTAAAGTCTTATACAGGCTCATCGTCAGAGTATCTACCGCCATACTTTGCACCACTGGATTCTGCATAGTTTGAAGCAACTGAATTTGTGCCTGCAAAACTGGGGTGATGATTGGATCAATATCGGCTTTCATTGAGTTTAGCCAACTAAACATATCACTCATCGATGACAGCACAATGGTTTTGTCGTCCTTTTTCTTAAATAGTTTTCTAAAAAACATATATAATCTCTTTCAAAACTTTAGAAACATAAGACAATAAAAAAACGTGGGAATCTTGTTACTCGCTCCCACGGTTCGAGGCTCTCGCATTGCCCATTATCTGTAAGATTGAGCAACGTGAAGCCCACGCTGTGATATTATTGATATATTACCAATATACACTAACGCAGACATTCACCGTTGCCTTCTCTTTGACAGATAATTCTAAATTTGCGAGATTTGGAACCGTCAAAGGAAAACGTCAGTAAACGTCTTTCTATATGTCTGTCATACAACCCTACAAAAACAGTGGGACAATGTATGACGAGGCAAAAATACAAAAAATTTCAAAATAAAAATCCATTCTATTGTGCAGATGCAAAATTTTGCGTTCCTTTTTTATACACGTAATTTCCCCATCTTACAAAAAATCACTATGTTTGCGACACTAAAAAGAATTCAATGAAACGACTAATTTTCACAATAATACTGGCAATAACAGCCATTGCAGCATCCGCACAAACCGATACGCTTTCATCAAACTGGACTTTCCGTCAGGTGCGGACAAACATCTGGCATAAGGCAACCGTTCCGGGAGTCGTGCATACCGACCTAATCGCCAACAACATAATCGAAGACCCGTTTTTCCGCCTCAACGAGCGCGGGGTGCAGTGGGTTGATAAGGAAGACTGGGAATACAAGACCACTTTCGACCTCAGCAGCGAAATGTTTAATCGACAGAACATCGAACTGACATTCTACGGGCTTGACACCTACGCCGATGTCTATCTAAACGATAGCCTAATCCTGAAAGCCGACAATATGTTCCGCACTTGGACGGTGAATGTCAAGGGAATTGCTAAGGCAAAAGGCAACGAACTGCGCGTTTACCTGCATTCACCCATAAAGGTTGACATTCCCAAGTTCGACGCTTTGGATTTCCACTATGTATCCGACAACGACCAGTCGGCAAATGGTGGCATTTTCGACAAGCAGGTCGGCATTTTTGCACGAAAGGCTGGCTACCACTACGGCTGGGACTGGGGTCCGCGACTTGTAACAAGCGGAATCTGGCGACCTATAGTTGTAAATGCTTGGGACAATCTGAAAATCAACAATGTAAGATATATTCAGGAAAGCATTACCGCTAAAAATGCCTCGCTGAAAGTTGTTGCCGAAGTGGAAGCCACAAAGGCTGGCACAGCCACAATGACAGTTTCCGCCGACGGACTTTCGCAAAAATGGGCAACAAAAGCACAACTAAAGGCTGGTGCGAACACAATCGAAATCCACGTAAGCATACGCAACCCGAAACTTTGGTGGTGCAATGGACTTGGCGAACCAAACCTATATCATTTTACCACAAGCGTTTCGCTCGGAAGCACAACCGACAGCCGTAGCGAAAACATTGGTCTGCGCGACATTAAGATTCTGCGCGAAAAGGACGAGTTCGGAACATCATACGCAGTGCAAATCAATGGTGTAAAGGCTTTTATGAAAGGAGCGAACTATATTCCGCAACATAGTTTCCTTACTGAAGTAACAGATTCGATGTACGAGCGCACAATACTCGACGCCGTGAACGCCAACATGAATATGCTTCGCGTGTGGGGCGGCGGAATTTACGAAAACGACATCTTCTACGACCTGTGCGACAAGTACGGAATCCTTGTATGGCAGGACTTTATGTTTGCGTGCAGTTTTTATCCCACCGAGGGCGAAATGCTTGAAAGTGTGCGTCAGGAAGCCATTGACAATGTTGTGCGTCTGCGCAACCATCCGTGCATTGCGTTGTGGTGCGGCAACAACGAGTGTCAGGCTGCGTGGTACGGTTGGGGCTACAAGGCCAGGTACGATGCTATGGGCAATGGAATTTCCGAACTGATAATGAAGCAATATGCAGACTGCTACCTTGTTACGCTTCCTGAAGTGGTTGAGAAATACGATGATAGATTCTATGTGCCGTCCTCACCATTCAACGGCAATCCGTACAGCAAGCCCGAAACTGGCGACACGCTTTGGAATCCCAATGGAGACGGGCACTACTGGGGCGTATGGCAGACCGAAGGTAAAATCGCAACATTCAACGATGTGAGATGCCGCTTTTTCTCCGAATATGGCTTCCAGTCGTTCCCCGACATGCAGAGCGTAATGCAGTTTGCACCCAACACTGAAGACCACGACATTCATTCCGAAGTTATGATGTCGCACCAGCGTGGCGGAAGCAACGCCAACAACCGCATTCTGTGGTACTTGGAAAGCGAATACCGAAAGCCTACAGACTTTGAGGAGACCTTGTATCTCAGCCAGTTGCTTCAGGGCGATGCCATCAGGACTGCCATCGAGGCGCATCGACGCGACATGCCCTACTGCATGGGAACGCTTTTCTGGCAGCACAACGACTGCTGGCCAGTGGCCTCGTGGTCAAGCCGTGACTTTTACGGACGATGGAAAGCACAGCACTACTTTGCTAAAAAAGCCTACCGCAACATATTGGTGTCGCCAATTGAAAAAGAAGGAAAACTAAGCGTTTACATCATTTCCGACAGCCTCAGCGACTGCAACGGAAAACTTTCGGTAAGCGTGCTCGACTTCAATGGCGACACAATCTTCAGCGAAACGCAAAATGTAACCGTAAAAGCCAATGCCTCACAGATTTATTTCAGCAAACCAGCATCTGAAATTATTGCAAAGAAGAAAAGAAGTGAAATATTCGTCAGGGCAGAATTTGTTCCGCAACATGGTGGTTACATTGCCGAGAACAACTATTTCCTATGCACAATGAAGGGAATGAATTTCCCGCAAGCCGAAGTTGACAAGAAATCCGAAAAGGCAGATGGCGGCTACTATGTAACACTCAACAGCAAAAACTTTGTCCGTGGTGCGTACCTAAGCATAACTGGCGTTGACAATGCATTCTCCGACAACTATTTCGACATTCTACCCAACCAGACAGTGAAAATCTTTGTTAGGACTAACATTTCGCAATCGGATTTTGACAAGCAACTCCAGATTCGTGCTTTCAATGTATGGGCACCAATTAAGAAAACACTTCCTATCAAGGAAACAAAGATACAAATCAAAGACAAGATGATTATTAAGTGAACATATTAATAATCAGCATTATAACCTTATCAATTCCCGAACTTGTGGGATTTTCATTCCCGAACTTATGGAACTTTTGTTCCCGAATTTATGGAACTTTTGTTCCCGAATTTATGAAAACGGCGCAAAGCATTGCGCCGCTACATACAAATTTTCAAATTGGTAAAATTCTAGATATACAAAAAAATGTCGTTGTAATATGTCTTACGGTTTCAGGCTACCAATAGGCACAACCCATACGCCATCGGTACGGCGATATACATAGTCGCCAGTTGCTACAAGAACCATCAAGAACGAAGGCTCCTTCATCTTGTCGGTATCAATCTTGTCGCGCAACTTATGCAACGAATTTGCGCCAGCCTCTATCAGACGGTCTCCACCGAGCTTTATTTCAACAAGTCCGTAGTCACCATTGCGCAAATGGATTACAGCATCGCACTCCAGCCCATCGGAATCGCGGTAATGATATACAAGACCATTTATTGCTTGTGCGTAGATGCGCAGGTCGCGAACACACATTGTCTCAAACAGCAGTCCGTAGGTTTCAAGGTCGCTCATAAGATCTTTGGGTCCAATGCCCAAAGCAGCAGCGGCAATTGACGGGTCGGTAAAATAGCGAGTTTCTGTAGATCGTATGGCTGCTTTCGACCTAAGATTCGGATTCCACGATGGCATATCCTCGATGACAAACATCTTTTTCAGTGCATTCAGGTACGATGACAAAGTTTTCTCGTCGAATGAACTATCGCTGCCGGCAATTACATCCTCGCGAATTTTCGAGAGTGGAGCCTGTGCACCTTGGAATCGAGCATACGAACGCATAAGACGGCGAGCGCGTTCGGTGTCACGACTTACACCATCAACACGCGAAATATCGTTGGTAACTATGGCGTTAAGATAATCGTATGCCCTATCCAATGCCACCGACGGCTTTTGCAGAACGGCGCGAGGCCAACCTCCACGGCATACAAGATAGGCGACTTCGGGCAAAGTCTTGTCCATTGTGGCGGCATTGCTTGCGGCATTTGCGAAAAACGAGACAAGGCTTGCTACTCCTGTGGACTCGCCCGACTCCCAGAGGCTCATCGTACGCATCTGCATACGCGCAATTCGTCCCGTGCCTGTGTGGTGGACTTGACTCATATCGGCAGGAACGGCAGAACCTGTAAGAATAAACTGACCTTCGGCATTACGCCTGTCAACTTCATAGCGCACGGCATCCCATAGTTTTGGGGCCTCCTGCCATTCGTCGATAAGACGGGGAGTGGCTCCTTCCAGCAGCATCTGCGGGTCCTGGTCGGCAAGCTGAAGGTTACGGGCGAACAATTTAGGGTCGTTCATATACAAGACACTTCCCGCCTGCTGTTCCGCCGAGGTTGTCTTTCCGCACCACTTCGGACCTTCGATTAGAACAGCACCCATACCTTCCAGTTTTCTCCTTAGCAACTGGTCAAAAATTCGTTCCTTATAATCGCTCATTTTTGCACTATTTTTATCACACCGCAAAAATACGCAAACTTTTTGAAACTCACAAATTTATTTTCATCAATTCCCGAACTTGTTGGATTTTCATTCCCGAACTTGTGGAATTTTCATTCCCGAACTTGTGGGATTTTTATTCCCGAACTTGTGGGATTTTTGTTACCGAACTTGTGGGATTTTTGTTACCGAATTTGTAAAAACGGCGCAAAGCATTGCGCCGCTACAGCGCAATATACTGCTTAATTATCAAACCAATAAACAATATTAGAATATCTTAAATGAAAAAATCAGATCACCCGCCAAACATTCCCATTATAAACTCCTTGATTACAACGAAAAACACGAAGCAGGAATAAATAAGTTTCATCATTATTCCGCACATCATTCCTAAAAACGCTCCGAACGAAGCCTTCCATACGGCTTTCATATTGCCTTCAGTCTTCTGATCGTGCTTCTTCATATACAACAATTCGCCGACAAAAGCACCCAAAAACGGAGCCAGGAATATAGCCCACCAAGCAAATCCGAAAAGACTTACAAGAATACCAATTGCAGCACCACGACTGCCCCACTTCGTTCCGCCGAATTTCTTCGTCGCCCACGACGGCACAAGAAAATCGAGTACCGTAACCACCACCATTATTACACCTAATATTATTAATGTAGATATTTCAAAATGGCAGTAACTTACAAAAAACGCAGCAAGAAATCCAGCATACGTTATTGGCGGACCAGGAAGAATTGGCAAAAAGCAACCGATAATCCCCACAATCATAAGGATTATGGCAAGCGCCACTAGAATTATGTCAAGTGCTATGCTCATTTGTATTCGGAAATTATTTGGTCAACCGATGATTTATTTATCTGCAAGGTGGTGGAATAGACATAGTTGCCAGACTTCTGCGAAACGCGCGAACACGATATTTCAGCATTTTCCAGCACCTTGTTACGCATCGAGTCAATCTTTTGCTCGAACTTGTCGTCGCGCATAAAGCTTTTGTACGAAAGTTGGTCGGCAATGTATTCGTCAACCTGCGACAGCATCAGTCGGTTGGCATCGGCAAGTGCCTTGTCCTGTGACATTTGCAACGACGACGACGTTGCCTCTGCCGAAGCACGGAAAACATATTTGTCGGTGACATTCTTAGTGCATTTGGGTGTAAATATGGATGTTATGGAATTCCAGAATGTGCAGGCATCAAACAGCACAAAGCAGCAGAACGCCATTGCAATCAGGAGTTTTCTCATTATTCGGCAAGCATTTTTACATCCGACATAGCAATCCACCCCTCCTTGCCATCGGCAAGCCTGATGTTGTACATTCCATTGGCAGAATCAACGACCTGCACCTTAAAGCCTTCGCAGATTTCAAACGAGTTGACTGCATCAGCATTTGGCGACGATTTAACCATCGACTGCTCAAAAACCACTGCATAGTTGTTTTCGGTAATCTCCACCGACGACTTATAAGCACAAACCGCTGTAAAAATGAATACCGCCAACGAAATCACTGCTATGGAAAATCCCAATTTACGCAGAGCCATTCCGCTGAAAAACAAATACATTGCAATTCCTATGAACAGCAAAGCAAGCATTATTATATTCAGGATTGTCCAAGCATCGGAACTCATTGCGTTTTGGATTGATGTCCACCATCTTGTGTAGAAAGGCACAGGCAAAGTCTCAACGCTCTGCTTCAACGAACGGTTGGCAATGTTGAGGTTGAATGCGGCATCTTCGTTCGACGGGTCAAGCATCAGAGCCTTCTCGTAATAATACACCGCGTATGGAATTTCGTTCAACCGGTAGCAGCAGTTACCCATATTATAATATAGGTCTGATGACGAATAGCCCATGTTGCTGATTGAGTCGTAAAGCATAAGCGCATCGGCATAGCGCGTCTGCATAAAATAACTCTGCGCACTATCGGTCAAAGTCTCTACATCGCTGGCAAGCAATGCATTGAACGACAACAACGAAAGTGCTATATATACAAATAACTTTTTCATAACCTATCTTATGTTTTCTTCAAGTTGTTCAATAATTTCGGTAGTCTCATCGTAGATAGTGTGCAGTTCGCTATTTGCACCCGACACAAAATGAGCAAATTCGCACCTGTCAATCAGTTCAACGAAACGCCTTGACATTGCCTCGTCAACATTATGTTCGGCAAAGGCTTGCATTACATTGTCCTTGGTAAGCTGCGACGTCGGAATCGAGAGTTTGTCGCTTGCATAGCCCCACAAAGCCGTAATAATTTCCTTGTAGAAATCGGTCGAATTGCCAGCCTGCATATATTTGCGAGCATTTTTCAGTCGCTTGCGAGAAATCTTGCTTGCCTTCTGGCGTTTCATAAGTTCTACATCCTGACGCTTCTTTATATTCTTACGCAACACAATAACAATCACCACAAATGCGACTAACATCCCGATTATCAACGCCCAGTACAAGCCCGAAAGCATCAGTGGAGAATATGCTGCTGCCAGTCCAAGGTTGCCTTTATGAATATATCTGACATCTTCGGGATTGATGACCTCGACGCCAGTCTGCGAATTGTAGATTGTCCCCGATGCCATATCACCACTGCCCTTACGCACATTTATTATTATCGGGTCGGTAGAAACTGTCTTGTACGACTTTGAAGCAAGGTCGTAATACACAAGCGAAACTTCGCCAAGGTTAAAAATTCCACCATAGCGCGGAACCAACGTAAACTCCCAGGTCTTGCTTCCCGACAAGCCCGATTCGGTCGGATTAAGTTTACTTGTAACAACAGGTTCATACTGTTCAAATTCCTTTGGACAAGATATTTTAGGAGCCTCAATAGTGTTGAAATTTCCTGAGCCTGAGATTGTTATCTTGCATACAACGGCCTCATTTACCGAAACCGTATCGTTAGGCTTGGTCAAGCTAATGTTGAACTTGCCAACAGCACCTGAAAATCCCATAGGCTCCGAAGGCAACGAACTAACATTCAGTGAAACAGCAGGTGCCTTTGCAGAAACAGGCGCATTGTCGTAGGTATATCCCCAGAATGGATGTCTGCCCGTGACAACCCTTGCCATACACTTTATGTTCGACTCGTCAATTTCGGCTTTGCCTGCAACTCGCGGAAAAACAAGGTATTTCTTCAGCACGGCAGCATTGTAGGTCTTGCCATTTATCGTTTCACGCGACCATTTCAAATTTTGATCAGTTTCCAATTCCTCCACATAGAAATTGTTAAGTTTCGGAACATCAAAATCCTCGATGGAAACCAAATCGATTGCTGTGTAGAGTTTTATTGTTACGATTGCAGCCTCGCCCTTTGCAAGATTAGTCTTGCTTGAATAAGTGCGAAGCAAAACATCGTCGGCCGACACTGTTGCCTTAGGCTGGTTCTGCTGTTGCTGCTGTCGCGAGCTTCCCGAACCGAAAATATCCTCGAACGGGTCGTAATAGCTTGACTGACGCTGCTGTTGCTGTTGCACGGCTTCCTTTTGAACCGTGACGGAAATTGAGTTTGATGTATATTTTGTTCCACCGACCACGGCGACTGCGCCATCGAGAGTGTATGTGCCTTCGGAAACGGCTTCAAGGGTATAGGTGTAAGTGTAGGTGTTTGAACTGGTCATACTGCCGTTCACAATGCTAACGCTCGAACTTGAACTTTGCGACGGCCCGCCAACCATCTTGAATCCCGGAATATTGCCGAGTTGTATCGACGAAGGCTTCTCATTAAGAGTATATTGGACTTGCATACGCTGCCCCACTCCAACCCTTGCCGGAGCCTTGCCTGTAAAGGTAACGCCGTCGGCAAACAAGGCTAACGATGCGAACAAAACGACTATAATCGACAAAAATTTTCTCATATCTGTTCCGATATAAAACTTTCGCGAAAATAACGCATTGTAACAATCAATGTTTCAAAAGAAAAGTTAAAGTTTTATTATAAAGTATTGAATTGAATATCTCATATTCTTATCAACGACATTTTTCGCATAAACTCACACTAATGAAACACATACACATTATATATATAAAATACAGTTTATTATCCAAAGCTATGGATACAAGTTTCTATATAGAATAGACACAGGTCGTTCTTTGAATATTATTCCAAATAAATCTTTCCGCTCTTGTCGCTTCGGTTCATTTTCTTGTACTGTTCGGCCTTGTGCTTTACGACCATAATGAAATTGTAGGCGTTCATGCTGTTGATGAAGTCGGCGGAGAAATCGCACCAGTCAAGGAACTTGTATGCTTCTGCATCGGAAAATCCAGTCAGTTCCTTTAACTGTGGCATGGTTATGCGCTCTTCGATAAGTTGGCTGACCCTGTCTTTCTCCTGAAGTTCTGCTAGTTTCTTCCGTTCCTTGCCTTCCTTGCTGAAAGCTTCGTAAAGTGCTGTAATCGGACTGAAAGAGAATCCTGCTGTGCTATTGTCGGTTCGGTTGTAAAAACTGATGGCGGCCTGCTTTATCGGGAAATTCTGTTGCGCATAAATGTAGTCGTCGTCAGGAAGGTTCATTGTCGTAACCTCGTATTTAAGTTGATTGTAGCGCCACTCAAAAATGTCAACGGTCGGTAACATATAGGCAGTTGTCTTCATCTTGACAATAAGCGGTTCGTTACGTTCAACAGCCTTTTCGTCAATTACGACGTGCTTGCGTTCGTAGCCGAGCATCGAGAAACGTATGGTGTCGTACATTTTTGCTGACAATGCAAAGTAGCCTGCCGTGTCGCTTATTGTGCCTTCGCGTCGGTGCTTGATTGATATGTTGGTGTATATCAAAGGCTTGTTGGTTTCTTCATCAAGGACATAGCCAGCAATAATCACGCGGTCGTCCATCTTGATGAACTGTGAAAATGAAAAATTGCAGCAAAATACCGCTATCGTTGTGACTAGTAATATCTTGACTGCAATTTTCATCGTGAATACAATTTATTTCACGAATTCTAAAACCGAATCGGTTATGTATTTCAGTGTTTCTTCGTTGAGTTCTGTGTTCATAGGCAGTGCCATTACCGATTCGCAAAGTTTATCGGTATTGGGAAATGCATTCGGATCAGACTTGAATCCCTGAAATGCTTTCTGTTTGTGCAATGGGATAGGGTAGTACACTGCCGAAGCAATTCCTTTTGCTTTAAGGTGTTCCATAAGTGCGGTACGGTCAACGCCATTGAGACGGACAACATATTGGTGGAAAGTGTGCGTAGTCTTGTCGGCACGTTTGGGTGTGCTGATTTTCGGGCAATTGGCGAAAGCCTTGTCGTAGAAGTCGGCAGCCTTGCGACGTGCATTGTTGTACTCGTCCAGGTGCGGCAATTTTGCGCGGAGCACTACTGCCTGGATGGTGTCGAGACGTGAATTTACGCCAATGCGGTCGTGGTGGTAGCGGATTTCCATTCCGTGGTTGACGATGGATGAGATTTTTTCGGCAAGTTCGGCATCGTTGGTGAACAATGCTCCGCCGTCGCCGTAGCAACCGAGGTTTTTTGACGGGAAGAACGAAGTGCAACCGATGTGACCGATTGTTCCAGCCTTTTTTACTGTGCCATCCGAAAAATGGTAGTCGCTGCCGATTGCCTGTGCGGTGTCTTCAATGACATATAGGTTGTGGCGGCGAGCAATGTCCATAATGCGTTCCATATCGGCGCACTGACCGAAAAGATGTACGGGAACTATTGCCTTTGTGCGCGGTGTGATAGCTTTTTCAATCTCGTCGGGATTGATGAGATAGGTTTCGGGGTCAACATCGACCATAATTGGTGTAAGTTGTAGCAGGGCAATAGTTTCGACCGTTGCAATGAAAGTGAAGTCGGTGGAGATAACCTCGTCGCCGGGTTTCAGTCCGAGAGCCATCATTGCAATTTGCAGAGCGTCGGTGCCGTTGCCGCAGGTTATCACGTTGCCAACGTTCAGATAGGTCGCCAATTCCTTGCGGAAATCCTTGACATCCTGACCGTTAATAAATTCAGTGTTGTTTATCACTCTTGCAATACCGCTGTCGATTTCGTCTTTTATTTTAAGGTATTGCGACTTTAAGTCAACCATCTGTATCATACTCGATTTTTTTTTCGCAAACTTACATAAAAAAATAGGTATTTCTATACTATAACAAATAAAAAAAATATCTATTGTTAATCACGGAACTAAAATTTTCGCTAATGAAAAAACATATAACAATGGGGAGAATAGGCCTATAGTTCGGCTTAGCGAGTGTATTTTCTGGCTTTTACAAACCTATCTTTTTCGTTGAGGTCCTTGATGATTTCGGCATTGTAGCCGAATGACTGGCAAAGACTAAGCATTTCGTTTCCAAGATGCTCGTTTATCTCAAAGAAAACCAGTGGTTTCTGTTCTGGCTGATGCCTTTCGATGAATTTTAGTATGCTGCGGTAGAATAGAAGAGGGTCGTTATCTTCGACATACAATGCCAATGCAGGTTCGAAATCCGTTACATTCTTGTGCATCAGCGACTTTTCGCTATTCATAACGTATGGCGGATTGCTTACTATAATGTCGAATTTCTCGTCGAATGGAAATTTGTCGTTGGATAGGATGTCGTATTTTGCAAAATTGACTTCCGTCTGATTCGATTTCGCGTTTTGTTTGGCGATTTCCAATGCCTTTTCTGAAATATCAACAGCAAAAACATTGGCTTCGGGATGGCTTTTCTTTATTGCAATAGGTATGCATCCGCTACCAGTGCCGATGTCGAGAATGTTTATTGTTTTCTCAACAGCCGCTTCGACTACGCTCAGCGAGCTGTCGCATATTGTTTCCACCAATATCTCCGTTTCCTGCCTTGGAATCAGCACGTTGCTGTCAACCTTGAAATCCATTCCGCAGAATGATGCTATGCCTGTGACATATTGTACTGGTTCTCCGTTTGTTAGCCTAGTCGTTTTGCTGTTAAGTTTTTCGAGGTCTGCTATAGTTAGTTCATCGTCCTTGCGCATAAGCAGTTGCGTGCGCGAAAGTTTCAGTTCGTCGCAGACGAATATTGTTGCAACCGAGCGTGCTTCGTTGCTGTCATAGAGGCTTTCGAGTTGCGTTGATAGCGTATTTATAAATTTGGAAATTGTCATTCGCTATGATTTATGACTTTTCTGGGCGAGGAAACCTTGTTTACAGTCATTTCGGAAGCCTGAGTGAACACGCGATACGGAACGAGGAGCGTTGTGAAATCGGCTATCCGCAACGTTGCTTGCAACCTCGCGAAGCCTGCGAGCAATCTCCTTTGGATTACAGATTGGAGATTCCGCATAAGCAGGCTCACAAGGCTCGTTCCTATGCCTGTTCGCTTTGTTTTGCGGAATGACGATAACGGAATTATAGGTAAAATAATTGTCATTTATCTGATTACCTGTATGTTGCCAGATTCGTCAACCTTTATTATGTCGGAATTCCTATTCTTGCTCAGTTCATACATTCTAAGCGGAACAATGTAATCGACCGTATTTTTTATTTCGTTAGCAATATCGCAGTATCCGAGCGGTGGGTTGCATCCCGAAAGGTTGGCTGATGTTGAAACAATTGGTCTGCCGAAAACGCCTATTACTTCGCGGCAGAAATCGTCGTTTACGATTCTTATTCCGATTGACCCATCCTCGGCAACAAGGTTTTGTGGCAAATTATGTGCTTTAGGGTATATGATTGTCAGTGGACGGTCGGCAGCATCTATCAGTTCTTCTGCAATTTCTGGAATCGAAGCAGTGTATTTTCTCATCATTTCCATCGAATCGACAAGAATAAGCATACTTTTGCCCTTGTCGCGGTGTTTGATGTCGTAAACTCGTGCGATTGCCTTTTCGTTGCAGGCATCGCAGCCTATTCCCCATATTGTGTCGGTAGGATAGAGTATTGTCCCACCTTTTCCCAAGACTTCACAAGTTTCATCAACAATGTTTTTCATAGTTTATTGTAAAAAGTCATCAGTTCTTCGGTAATAAGTTTTCTGTCGAAGCGTTTGCTGCGCTCGTAGCCACGTTGGACGAGTTTTTTGCGTTCATCCTCGTTATCAAGAAGGTATTTTATGGCTTCGGCGAGATTGTCCTTGTGTGGCGCATTGATTGTAAATGCTGCATTTCCAGCAATTTCGCCTGTACTTCCGTTGCTGTTGGTTATCACTGGCGTTCCCGAGAAAAATGCTTCGAGGATTGGAATGCCAAAGCCTTCGTACATCGACGGGTAGATGAAAATGTCGGCCATCTGGTAGATTGCTGGCAGGTCTGCGTTGCCAAGTCGTTCATAAACGTGCAGGCGCGACGAAAGTCCGTGCGAATCGGCGTAAGCCTTGATTTCGTCAAAATATTCCGTTTTGCGACCAACCATCACAATGTCGATGTCGATGTTGTGCTCGTGGACGGCTTCGAGGATTCGGTGCGTGTTCTTGCGCTTTTCTATTGTGCCGACGGAAAGTAGATAATGGTCGGGTAGGTTGTTTGCCTTCCTGATGCGGTCTTTTTCCTCGTCGCTGATTTTCTGGGCAAACTTAGGATTGCAAGTCTGGTACAGCACGTCGATTTTCTTGTCGCTGATGCCGTAGAATTCCATTATGTCCTTCTTCGTCTGGCTGCTGGTGGCGATTATGCGGTCGGACTTTTCGCAGGCATAACGGAATTTGTACCCGTAAATCTTGCGGTCAAAGTATTTGTACAACTGCGGGAATTTCAAGAAGATAAGGTCGTGGATTGTGACAACTTTTATTGCTTTTGTCTTGTTGATGTCACGTGGCAACTCGTTGCTTAGTCCGTGGAAAATTTCAATACCTTGCTGTTCTATTTGTTCTCCAAGCCGCATTGAGCGCCAACGAGCCTGTGCAAATTTTGAAGTGCCTGCTGGTGGCATTATCAAGTTTTCGCAGTACTTTTCTTCGACAAGTCCGTATGGATTTTCGGTGGAAAAAAGCACGTATTTGTTTTCTGGATAAAGATCTTGTAGCGAACGAATAACATCGCGACTGTAGTTGCCAAGTCCTGCTCTGTTGACGAATGCCCGTTTTGCGTCGAATCCGATTATCATAGTGCTAATTTTTAGACTGCAACATTGTTATCGCGTAAGGCTTCGTTGAGCGAAGTTTTCTTGTCGGTCGATTCCTTGCGCTTGCCGATTATGAGTGCACAAGGCAGATAGTAGGTACCTGCGGGGAAGTGCTTTGCGGTGCTGCCGGGAATTACGACCGAACGTTCGGGTACATAGCCCTTGTATTCGACTGGTTCGCTTCCTGTTACGTCGATGATTTTCGTTGAAGCGGTAATTACAGTATTTGCTCCAAGCACCGCTTCCTTGCAAATATGTGCGCCTTCGACCACAATGCAGCGCGAACCTATGAAACAGTTGTCCTCGATGATAACTGGCGCAGCCTGAACGGGTTCAAGCACTCCACCGATACCAACGCCACCCGACAAGTGAACGTTCTTGCCAATTTGTGCGCACGACCCAACCGTAGCCCAAGTGTCGACCATTGTGCCTTCGTCAACGTATGCGCCAATGTTCACGTATGACGGCATCATTATCACGCCTTTAGCGAGGTATGCGCCGTAGCGGGCTGTTGCTGGCGGAACTACGCGCACTCCAAGTTTGTCGTAGTCGTGCTTCAGGGCAATCTTGTCGTGGTATTCGAAGATGCCCGATTCGGTTTTCTGCTGTTTTTGTGTCGGGAAATAGAGGATTACCGCCTTTTTTACCCATTCGTTCACTTTCCAGCCGTTGCCGTCGGGTTCGGCTACGCGGATTTTTCCGCCGTCGAGAAGATTTATGGTTTCTTCGATAACCTTTATATTTTCGGGCATTTCGAGCAATTCGCGATGCTCCCAGATGCGTTCAATGGTTTCCTTCAATGTCGAATACATATACTTATGTTTAAGAGCATACAAACATAGTAAAAATATTTATGGGAAACATCGATAAATAAAAAAAATGAGTTCGTCAGATAATAAAAGTTATAAACAAAGCTAAAAATCTTGAAGATTCATAAATTCAACATGTATGGAAGCAATGTATTATAGCGCTACAGATTATAATTTTTTTCTATTGTTATTTTTTCTTGTACAAAACGCATACAGGACGGAAAGTTTCTCCATTGTAGCAGCAAGCAATTTCCTACCTCTCCACTATCCTACTCCACAAATTTTCGTCCAGCAATTCATCGAACTTATGCCTCATTCCCTTGGGAACGACGATTTCGCGAAGCGAATCGCATTCCGCAAAAATATCTTCGCCAATTTCGGTTACAGAATATGGAATAATCACGGTTTCAAGTCCAGTACATCCCCAGAACGCCGTCTTGCCTATCCTCTCTACTGAATTAGGAATAACCACAGACTTAAGCGACTTGCACTGCCATAACAGATTGTCGCTGATTTCGGTCAGCGAATTGGGAAGAGATATTGATGTTAGTCCAAAGCAATCGTTAAAGGCATCCTGTCCGATTTCGGTTACAGAATCAGGAATATTTATTGATGTAAGCCCCTCGCAGCAATAGAATGCCATTTCGCCGATTTTTGTAACGGAATCGGGAATATTTATCGATTTCAAACCACTGCATTTCATAAAGGCCCCAGTGGCTATTTCTGTCACTGAATCGGGAATTACAGAATTTTCGCTACCCGTCAATAGAATGCCGGTCTGCGTTTCGATTAAAGCGTTGCAGTTTTCGCGTGAGTCGTAGTATGGATTACGGTGGTCAACAACAATAGATTTCAAACCGCCACAGCCTATAAATGCAGAATCACCAATTTCAAATACTGTAGCAGGGATTTTTATCTCAGTCAATCCACAATCATAAAAGGCTGAAACACCTATTTTGGTTATCGAATCGTGAATTTTTACAAAAGCCAGCCTACTGCACTTATTGAAAGTACCATCTTCAATTTCTATAATATTTATAGGTATTTTTACAGAAGTTAAACTCGTACAACCACTAAAAGCATATTTACCAATGCTCTCTATTGATTCTGGCAAATCTATGTATTCAAGCCTTTCGCAGTCACAAAAGGCACCAGGGGCAATGCTTTTAACATAATTAGGTATAATGGTATTTGCACAACCTAATATTAGTTGTTGTGTTCTAGTTTCAATTATTGCGTTACAGTTGTTCGGCGATTCGTAAACCACATTATTTGTATCAACTTCTATGGAATTCAAGTTACTGCAACCGCAAAAGGCAGCCTCGCCAATTCTCGTTACCGAGTTTGGAATATACAATGAAGTTATGCCAGTGCCGCTGAACGCAGAATCGCCTATTCTCCTTACCGAATCTGGAATCACCGCAGAAGTCAAATTATCACAGCAATAAAAAGCAACGGCTTCAATCTCTGATATATCATTGGGAATGACCGTATTCACACATCCAACGATAAGTTTGTTTGTTTTGGTTTCAATTATCGCATTGCAATCGTATCGAGAATCATAAACTGTATTGGACTTATCGACAACAATTGATGTCAAATCAGTACAACCGCCAAACACCTCGTCTCCGATTTTTTCCACAGACCTGGGAATAAATATTGAAGTCAACGAAAAGCACTGGAAAAATGCGCCATCACATATTTCCTCAACAGAATCGGGAATAGTCACACATTCGATACCAGAACCAGCAAATGCTCCCGGACCTATCTTTGTTATACAACTTGGAATAGTGACTTTTCTAAAACTAATACTATCGGCGAATGCACTATCGGCAATTTCTGTAACGCCATCTTTCAGGACAATAACACCTTCATTGCTTTCGTAGTCATAGTCGTGGCTGACAGCATTTTCGTCAATCCATTGCGAGTCAAACATTTCAAAGGAATTATAGTATATTGTGTTGGGGCTAACGTTATTCATATTATGTAATGTTGTAACAATTTGAGAATTTGAAGATTCGATAATTTGAAGATTTGAAGATTTGATTCGACCGCTAATTCTTTACAAAACCACTACCGTCGAACTTATACCAGGTTTCGCCCATTCCGCCTTCCGTCATGCCAAAGCCTTCGGCATTGAACTTTGTAGGCCAGCAATCCTGCCTGAAATACACCACCTCGGTTCCACTAAGTTTTACAAGTTCGTCCCAATCAAAAGAAGGATCGTTATCTACAAATTCAGAAATCGACGGAAAACTATTCTTCAACCTCTTAAGTTGCTTGTCCTTATAGTTGAAAACGGCAAAAATCTTGCGTCCCCACTCGGAAGCATCGTAATACCAAAGCACAAGGCAACCTCCATCCTTAAGCGGATAGCAAGCAAAAGTTTCGGTTACCGTCGGGGGCAAAAACTCTTCTCCTTCAGGAATATCCAATGGTTCATTCGCCTCATCCAGTTCAAGTGATGCAACGTTAGCTTCTTCCCTCTCAATCTGAGTACGAGCCTTTTTGGTGTCGCCTGTAATATCACAATAATCCGACTTAATATAGGCGTCCCAGATTTCCATTATAACATTCTCATCCATCTGCGCTTCAATAGTTTCAGAAACAGATGCTGCAGTATCTTGCTGAATAGTTTCTACTTCCGTAGAATCAACAGCAGGAACATCTTCCTCAACTTTTGTTTGCTTTGCTTCTCCGCATCCCCATACCAACAACGCAGAGAGTGTAACCATAATAAAAGTACGCTTCATAACTATTTAATTATTAATATTTTCTATTCAAATTCCTTTTAATACTTCAATATAAATCTGAAACCCTACAACTATTCATATTTTGCACAAAGATAAATTATTTTCCGTTACGAACAAACTGTTTATCAAGAAGTAACATTTCATTTTTCAAAAAAGATTATTACAATAACCTTTTTAGTTATAAATTAGATTATAGCACTAACCTATCAAATAAAACTATTGATTAACTAAATAATCTTTTTATAAATATATTTGGTTATTTAAATAACCCTAATTATCTTTGTGCCGTTAAAAATTGTAGGGTATGGAAACATTGTTCATGAAACACAACATACTTATTTCGCAGGTAGATACCGAAATTATCCGCGACATAATGTATTCTATCAACTGGGAAAAGCAGCTTGTTGCCATTCGTGGTTCACGCGGTGTTGGCAAGACTACGCTTATTCGTCAATACATCAAGCAAAAATATGGAGTGCAAGCAGGAGAAGCACTCTATTGCACACTCGACAGCATGTTTTTTGCCAACCACACATTGCTCGAACTGGCTGAATATTTCCACCTGATGGGCGGCAAGCACCTGTTTCTCGACGAAGTACACAAATATCCATCGTGGAGCCGCGAAATAAAGGAAATCATCGACCTATATCCCGACTTGAAAGTCACATTTAGCGGCTCTTCGCTGATACAAATATTAAATGCCGATGCCGACTTATCGCGACGAGTACTAAGCTATACGATGGAAGGACTGTCGTTCCGCGAGTTCCTGCGCTTCTACAAAGGCATAAAGCTTCCTGTATGCAAATTGTCCGACATACTTTCGTCGTCCAGCGAAATATGCAAGGAAGTGAATGCGGTATGCCGTCCACAGCAAATGTTCGAGGAATACCTGCGCGTAGGCTACTACCCTTTCTACGATGGCAACCCTGACGAATACTACAGCCGCATCGAGAATGTTCTGAACTTCATCATCGACCAGGAAATGACACAATTCTGCGGCGTTGAACCATCATATACACGGCGACTAAAAGCCATGCTGCTATATCTTGCCGAAAATGTTCCGTTCGAGGTTAATATCGTCAAACTTGCAAACTACCTCGACCTCAACAAGCACACGGTTCTTAGTTATCTCGACAGCTTACGTCGCGCCGAACTGCTGCACCTGCTATATTCCGACAACAAGTCGGTAACGAAAATGCAGAAGCCGGACAAGATTTACCTACACAATCCGAACCTTTTCTATGCCATCGGGCAGCAGAAACAAATTGGCACAATACGCGAATGCTTTGCTGTAAATCAGCTTGCAACCTCGCACTCGGTTGAATATGGCAAGGCTAATGGTGATTTCCTTATCGACGGAAAAATTACATTTGAAGTCGGCGGACAAGGAAAAACCTTCGACCAGATTGCCAACCTACCCGACTCGTATATCCTTGCCGATATGATGGAATATCCTGTAGGCAAGAAACTTCCGTTGTGGATTGTGGGAATGATATATTGATTAATTAAAATCCTATCAGCAGACCAACCAGTCCTACGACCAGTCCCACAACCATATTTATTGCCTTGGTTACAAGAAATCCCTTCTTGGTTTCGGCAAGCAACGGAAGCGAACCATGTCCGTCCTGCACAATGCTGTTAGCCAACAAGATGCTGAACGGTATATAGCCCTGAACAAACAATACTACAAAAATCAGATGCGGACCAGACTCGGGCAAAATACCCACAGCCACAGCAATCAACAGAAGTATGTAGGTATTGTTGTATATCCAATCGCCAAAATTAGTGTAATTCAAGATGATAGCCATAAGCACCAGAACCCCGAATGTCCACCAGAAAACTCGTGGCAGATGCTTCTGTACGACGTGCTGAACAAGGTGCTCGCTTACAAAATGCTCGTTGGAGAAGAAAATTATCAGAAGCATTAGCACCGACAGCGAAATGATGATAATGTTCACGATGTCCAATGCTCCGTGATGGTGATGATGATGTTCGAAACCTTCAGGCAGGTCGGAATCGTGGTGATGTTCCCCTTCACATTCATCGTGATGATGATGCACACAGCATTCTTCATCGTGATGATGATGCTCGCAACATTCGTCGTGGTGGTGACATTCCTCTGCTTCAACGCTTTCCGTCTGCTCTGGCAAACTGAAAATCAAGGATTCAGAATGCGAATGTCCGATAACACCAACGCAACATAAGATTATTATGCCAGCAAATACGCCAATCAGCTTCAGTCGCGACTTGGATGGAACAAAGTTTTTCCAAGCGAAAAGTTTTCCTTCGCCAGTAGTTTCGTGTTCGTGAACCTCGAATGGTACATCGTCGAAAGTAGGCGTATAGTCCTTGTTCTTAAAGATTTTATCCACCACAACGCCTGCCACGATGGCGATTACAGCCGAAATGCCGAACAGCCACAGCGACTGCACAGGCATAGTTGCCAGCATCACAAACGACTCGTCGCCCGAAGTTGCAATAAGGCAAGCTACCAGCGCACCCAGCGACAGTGCCTTGTGAGTATATAGCGACACCGCCGTGAAAGTTCCCATACAGCCAGGAATTACACCTAGCAAAGTTCCTATCAGCGCCTGCACAAAGGCGTTGCGATTCATTCCCTTGATGAAGCGCCCCTTTGTCCACACATTCACATATTCGATGAGCGACATCATAATGACCACGAAACTGGTAATCATCAGCGCATTGCTAAACAGGTCGAAATAGTCGATGCTATGTAGGATTTCTATGAAGTTCATTTCTAAAAAATCTTTTTGCAAAAAATGACTGCAAAAATACGACTAATTATCGGAATAGAGAATGGCGGAGAAGAAATAAAAAAGGACGGCAGAAAACCGTCCTTAAATTACTTAATTTTTTATATTGATAACATTATTTGGTTTAGGTCTATTCTGAATTGTAAATGTTTCAATATTTGGAGAGAATACATATCCTTTTGACTGTTTTAATTTTATTTCTTTATAATAGGCAGTTAGCACCTCTATTTTATCTGTTGATTTTGCAGGAATCTGTCCAAAATAAAACCCGTCAACATAAACATCTCTTGGGTCAGAATGAATATTTGTTATTTCTAAAAAATATGTTTCTATATTGCAATTTACCTCTTGTCCAACAATAGGCTTTGCATACCTTGGAAAAGAAATAACCATAGGATTATCTTGTGAAACCTGCTTGAAAACGACTTCCTTATAATTATTTACTGGAATACCAAAAGTCTTTGAACATTTGCTTCCAATCGTACCATATTTTTCCTTATCTACATAAATTTCCCAAGAAGCATCAAAATAATTTCTCACTTTCAGATTGTACGATTCCATTGTAAGAGGCTGGTAATCATCATAGGAATTGTAATTTCTAACAAGTTTTTGATTTTTTACATACAAATGTGTTACATCATCAGCATTCAACGAAAATATTCTATCTACGAAACGATCATTTGAAAACACAGGAATAACTAATGAGCAATTTGCATCTGAGAAATAAGAGAAAACTAAAACTTCTGGTATTGTACTGCCATATATATCTGCTAAAAATACCCAAACGCCATTTCCTTGTTCGTTTATATGAGCAGGCGAATAATCAACCTCAAACTTATGCATTATGCCTCCGTTTGGATTCAACCCTTCTATCTTAAAATTGAGAACAGAACTACCTTCTCGAGAAGTATAGCCAATCTTTTCATCAAAACCATCATTGTCAATATCGTATGACATTACATTGTCTTGAGAACGATTGTCAAGATCTAACTTTATGCATTTTAAAGGTTTCATATATGTATATCTTTCACCTTCCACATTTTCTGCAATTTTAAAATGTGGGCAATCCACTTGTGAATAGCAAATTCCTGATTTTAAAAGTAGGCATATTACTGCTACGGCTAAAATTTCAAAAAACTTTTTCATCATATTCAATTTTTACTTTGCCGTAAGCCCATAACCGGCAGTTTTAAAAAATCACAAATAAAAAAGTGGGCTTCGTTTAACTCTTATCAGACAAGAAGGCTCTGGACTGCCCAACACTCAAATAAGAAAAGCCCACGGAAATCCGCGAGCACTTTCACTTTCTCTTGAGTGTTTGAAAAATTGTCCAGATTTTTCTTGCCAAGAACAAAAGCAAAAACGCTTTTTTATTTTAATATCAATAAATTACAATTTAGTTATATCTGTTTCGTCGTTAAAATTTTGGTTATACAATATGTTAAAATCACGGTACAAATATAAGGATTATTTAGGATTTTTATTTGATAATTTGAAAATTTGAAGGATTTGAAGATTTGGGGCTGACAGGCTCAAAGGCTAACAGGCTTGAAGTCGTTTCAAAGTTTCTGGTTTCAAGTTTAACTTCGTTGAGGGCTTCGCCGTTCTATGCCTACGGCGTTTCTGGGTTCGCTGTTTGAAAATTTGAAGATTTGAAGATTTGAGAAGAACTAAATCTCAATCTTACCAATCTTTTCAATCCACGGACGCTTTTCCCGATTGAAGCGTTCCATATTTGCCGAATCCACTGGTTCTGCTGTCGGCGGATCAAAGTTCAACGGATTTATCTTCTTGCCATTTTCGTGCACCTCGTAGTGCAGATGCGGACCTGTTGACCAGCCCGTACTGCCCACATAGCCAATCACATCGCCCTGATGCACATAGTCACCGACATTGTATTTTCCAAATTTCGACAAGTGCATATAAACTGTTTCGTAAATGCTGTTATGCCTAATCTTGACATAATTTCCAGAACCGTTTCCATATTGGCGAATAGTTATGCGACCATCCGATGCTGCATAAATAGGGGTTCCCATCGGTGCAGAAAAGTCTACCGCCAGGTGCGCCTTCGGCACGTGATGGATGGGATGCATACGCGAATTTGTATATCGTGAACTTATGCGCGTAAACTTCAGCGGTGCCTTCATAAAAGTCTTACGGATGCTTTGCCCACAAGTGTCGAAAAATTCAACAATGGAATCGTTGACAAATGGTATCGCCCACCTTTCCTTGCCGTTGTGCGAAAAGACGCCAGCCAGAACCTTGCCGATTCTAACCGTTTCCCCACCTACACGATATTCTTCAAAAATAACCTTGAACCAGTCGTCCTTCTGCAAGGCATAAAAATCGACAGTCCACGCCCACACCTGCGACATTCCGACCGCCAAATCCCAGTCGTAACCCTTCGAGTCGAGCACATTCCACAACGACGAACTTATCCTTCCCGATGCCGTACAAACCACTGTGTCAACATCGTGGTATTTGCGGAACACATCCACCGAATCGCGAAAATCGAAAACCGTAAACATCAGTGGACTGTTCTCGTAAACGAAAATCTTTGCCACTCGTGCGGTATCATCTGGCGATGAAAAAACGCTGTACGGACGACCAACCGCAATGCGCGTATAATCAACAGAATCCGAAAATCGTGCAATCTTGTCAACCTGCGACATCGGAACACCATACCTATTAAGTATAGTACCCAGATAATCACCCTGCCGCACCGTATCATCGGTTATCGTCCACTGGTCAATCGGAAAGCCGAAACGCATTTCGACAACAGGTTCCGTAACGACAACTTCTTCCCTATCTTCCTCTGCCCTACCGCAAAACATAATCACAGCGACAGCAACTCCCGCCACCACAATTACCGACAGCACAACAATCAGGACAATATTTGTCTTTGACAACTTCATTGGTTAGCAAACGCAAATTTAAATAAAATATTGTTCAGAACCGCAAAACAATGACAAATACTTGTGTATTAACGATTTGTATATATTTTTAATAATATAAAATTGGTCTCCGTTTCCTGTGGCTAGCAATAAAAAAGATATTATTTTTGTGGCAAATATGCAATAATTGAAGTCACAATGAAATATCCTATTGGCATACAGAGCTTTGAAGACCTAAGACAGCGGGGCTGCGTTTATGTTGACAAGACTGCATTGGTTTACAATATAGCGCAGAATGGCAAATATTACTTTCTTAGCCGTCCGCGCAGATTCGGCAAGAGCCTGTTGGTATCAACATTGGAAGCCTACTTTCTGGGCAAGCGCGAACTGTTCGATGGACTTGCCATTGCCGATATAGAAAAGGAATGGACGGAATATCCTGTGCTACGTATAGATTTCAGCGGAAATGCCTATATGGATAAAACTTCGTTGGAAGTAGTTCTGAATGTTATTGTTTCGCGTTGGGAGTCGTTGTATGGCGCCGATGAAAAAGAAAAATTACTAAGTACACGTTTCAGCGGCGTTATAGATCGTGCTGTTGCAAAGACTGGCAAGCAAGTGGTCATCCTCATTGACGAATACGATAAGCCAATCGTTGACAATGTTGACAACGAGGAACTTATGGAGATTTATCGCAAACAGTTGCAAGGTTTCTACAGCGTGATGAAAGCCAAGGATTCCAATATTCGCTTCGGATTTCTTACAGGTGTCACAAAAATTGGAAAACTAAGCGTATTCAGCGGACTTAACAATCTACAGGACTTGACAATTGATCCGCAATACTCCAACATTTGTGGCATATCCGAAAGTGAATTGAGAAAATATTTCAATGCAAGTGTCAACGAACTTGCTGAATATAACAAACTTAGCGAAGATGACTGTTATGCAAAGTTGGCTGAGATGTACGACGGCTACCATTTCAGCGAGTATTCCGACGGAATGTACAATCCGTTCAGTCTGTTAAACACATTGAGTAGCAAACGATTCAGGGAATATTGGTTTGAAACGGGAACTCCGACCTTCTTGGTAAAGGTGCTAAGGGATGCCGACTACGACATAACCCAACTGGAAAACGAAGAGGCTGACGCTTCGCTACTTACCACAATTGATGTGGCGTTCAGCAATCCGATTCCGCTGCTTTACCAGAGCGGATACCTCACAATCACCGGCTACGACGAAATGTCTGGCATATACAGTCTGGGATTTCCAAACCTTGAGGTAAAGCACGGCTTCCTGTCGTTCCTGTTGAGCTACTATGCCTCGGCACGTGGGGCTGGCAGCCTGTTAATCAGGCAGATGAACAGCGACTTGCTGAAGGGACAACCAGCAAACTTTATGAAACGTATGGAGTCGCTGTTCGCAAGGACAAACTACCAGATACAAGCCAACTGCGAGAAGGATTTCCATTATGCAATGAATTTGGTTCTGAATCTATTAGGTGAACACATCCAAGTAAACACCGAGTGGCAGACTTCAAATGGTCGCATCGACATTCTAATGCAGACAAAGGACTTCATCTATATCATCGAGATAAAAATCAACGGTTCGGCAGATGCAGCATTGCGACAGATTGAAGAAAAAGGCTATGCACGTCCCTTTGCACGTCCCTTTGCTACCGACCAGCGCAAACTGTTCAAAATCGGCATAAATTTCTCGGTAGAAGATAGATGCATTAGCGAATGGAAGATTGAGGAATAAAAGGAATTTACAAAGTACAATTGGCTTGCAAGAACTAATAGTTACGAATCTCCATTTAGAAAAAAGGATTGTTGTAAATTTCAAAACCTATCGTTGTAGTTTCTCCGTGTCCCGGCAAAACCTTGCAATTACGGTCAAGCACAAACAGTTTCTTCCTTATGCTTTCAAGCAACTGCGAATGATTTCCACCTGGCAAATCGGTACGACCAATGCTTCCGCAAAACAAAGCATCGCCACACATAACAAAATTACCACTTTCGGAATATAACGCCACACTTCCGCGCGAATGTCCAGGAACTTCAAGCACTTTCAGCACCGAATTTCCAAAATGGATTTCATCGCCATCAACAATATTCTGGTCTGGTAACGACTGCTGATTCATACGGAAACCGAACATCGCGGCTTCCCTACCAACATTCTCTATCAGGTCGTTGTCCTTGAAATTCGCCAGCACGGGAACATTGTACTCAGCCTTGAGCCTATCGTTGCCACAAATATGATCAAGATGCCCGTGAGTATTGATTATGTACTTTATTTTCAGTTTGTTATTGTCAACAAATTGCTTCAATGCCAACATTTCCCTGTCGGAATTTACCGCACCATCAATAATTACAGCCTCGCTAGTTTCGTCTGAAACTATGTAGGCATTTACCCCAAACGCATTGAAAACAAACGAATTAAATTCTATCATATTACTTCTGTTCTGAATTAGCAACCTTTTCGCGCGTATGCTTCCACCGTCTATGCGACCAAAGCCAATATTCCGGACATTCCATTATATCCTTCTCCAAACGGCTAAAATACAACTTGGTAATCTCACCCTGAGCATACTGCTGCGGATTATCAACCAATTTTTCAAAAGTCAAAGCATAATGTCCACGCCGTGGCTTCGAAATCTTCATGTAAAGCGCAGGAAGATTCATTTTCTTTGCATACGCCTCTGGACCGTGGATACAAGCGGTGTCGTGATTCAAGAAATCGAGCCATATTGCCCGCTCAAGATTCGATGGACTTTGGTCGGCAGCCATAATCACGCCAATCGGCTTTTCGGGCGGAGTTGCAAATACCGACTTAGTCTGCTGCACTGGCACCATCTTCATTCCAAAACGACTGCGACGAGCAACACCATAACGCTCTGAATATGGATTTGTCAGCGGAAGATACAAGGCTACCGTCTGATGCTTGATTGCCATATCGGTTCCCAACATTCCGTATTCCCAGTTTCCGTAATGGCTAGTTATAAGTAAAACCGACTGACCACGGTCAAAGTATTCGTTTGGAATATCCGCATTTTCAATGATATAACGTTTTTTTATCTGCTTTTCAGAAATTGTCATCCCCTTGATTGCCTCAAGCGTGACATCTGCCAGATGACGATAAAATTTCTTTGCCAACTGCTTTATTTCCTTTTCGGATTTCTCTGGAAAAGAAGATTTTAGATTCCCAAACACTACCTTTTTCCTGTATCCAGCAACGTAGTAAATCACAAAATAGAACACATCTGCCCAGAAATACAGCAGGAAAAACGGCGTTATGCGCGAACACAGCACCAGAAAGCGAAACGAAATATATTCGAGCCACTTCGTCATATAGTTTTCAACTTCGAGATGGCTTCTGCTGGATTTTCAGCACCAAAGACAGCACTTCCTGCCACAAGCGCATTTGCACCAGCCTTGATTATTTCGCGATGGTTCTGTGTGTCAACGCCTCCGTCAACCTCGATTATGACTTCAGGGTTCACAACATCGGCAATATTGCGCAACTCTGTGATTTTCTTCAAGCTATTCTTGATAAACGACTGTCCACCAAATCCCGGATTTACCGACATTATCAGCACCAAGTCTATTTCGGGCAAAATGTCCTCAAGCAACTTGACGGAAGTATGCGGATTCACCGAAACGCCAGCCTTCATTCCGTGAGCCTTGATTTCCTGCACCGTACGATGCAAGTGAGTACAAGCCTCGTAATGAACGGTCAGTATGTCGGCACCAGCCTTGGCAAACGCCTCGATATAGCGTTCCGGCTGCACAATCATCAGATGCACATCCAAAGGCTTCTGTGCAAGTTTTTTCACACTTTTCACAATCGGCAAACCGAATGAAATGTTCGGCACAAACACGCCGTCCATAATGTCAAGGTGAAACCAGTCGGCCTCACTGGAATTTATCATTTCTATGTCGTCGGCAAGATGATTGAAATCTGCCGAAAGCAATGATGGGGATACGATTATTTTCTTCATAGTTCTATTTTTTTAGGGCACACAGGCTAAAAGGCTCACAGACTAAAAGACAATTGACTGCTCGACTGTTAGCCTGTTAGACCGCTCGACTGTTAGCCTTTAAAACACATTTGCATAATTCTTTACATCATCGGCTGTAATTTCGTTTCCGCACAAAATCACAAGCCTTTCAATCACATTGCGAAGTTCACGGATATTTCCACGCCAGTTTATCTTTTTCAGTTCCGCAATAGCATCATCAGTAATTTTCTTCACGGGGAAATTCTGCTCCTCGCAGCAAGTCTTGATAAAATCATCAACCAGCAGTGGAATATCATCGATACGCTCGTTCAGGGTAGGCACATGAATCAAAATCACGCTCAAGCGGTGGTACAAGTCCTCGCGGAAATTGTTCTTCTCAATTTCTTCGCGCAAATTCTTGTTGGTTGCTGCCACAACGCGCACATTTACAGTCACATCCTTGTCGCTACCTATGCGGGTAATCCTATTTTCCTGCAAGGCACGAAGCACCTTTGCCTGAGCTGCAAGGCTCATATCGCCAATCTCGTCAAGGAAAAGCGTACCGCCGTCGGCCTGCTCGAACTTGCCAGCCTTGTCCTTAACGGCACCGGTAAACGAACCCTTAACATGACCAAACAACTCACTCTCAATAAGTTCCGACGGAATAGCAGCGCAGTTAACTTCGACAAACGGAGCCGCAGCACGATTGCTCTTCTCGTGAATCCAATGAGCCACAGCCTCCTTGCCCGTGCCGTTGCTACCAGTTATCAGTACGCGGGCATCGGTTGGAGCCACACGCTCAATCATTTCCTTAACCTTGAGCATTGCAGGCGTTTCGCCAATCATCTTGTACTTTGTGTTCACCTTTTTCTTCAAGGTTTTGGTTTCGGCAACCAAAGTGGAACGGTCGAGCGCATTGCGCAAAGTAACAAGCAACCTGTTCAAGTCCAAGGGCTTCTGTATATAATCGAATGCACCATTCTTAATCGACTCCACAGCCGTATCGATGTCGCCGTGACCAGAAATCATCACAATAGGAAGTTCAGGGAAACTGTCGTGCAACTTTGCCAGCACCTCCAAACCGTCCATCTTCGGCATCTTGATGTCACAGAACACTGCATCAAACTTCGACTCCGAAGCCTTCTTGAAGCCCTGTTCTCCATCTTCAGCCACATCTACCTTGTGTCCTTCAAGGCTCAAGATGTCGCTCAACGTGTTGCGTATGCTACGCTCGTCATCAATAACAAGAATTTTTGCCATTGCTTTAATGTTTTTAAATCAAGGCACAAAGATAAGTTTTTTTGGCGAAAGAATATAAACACGGTGCAATCTCTAACACAAACTATCATTTATTCTCTTTACAGCCTCCATTCCGTCTATTGCTGACGACACGATTCCTCCCGCATACCCAGCCCCTTCGCCACAAGGATAAATGTTTGCAACAGAAACACTACGCATTGTATTGCCATCTCTAACCACTTGTAGCGGACTACTTGTACGCGACTCCACTCCTACCACCACAGCCTCACAAGTCAAGAATCCATGCATTTGCCTATCAAACAAGCGAAAACCTTCTCGCAGACGGGTTGACAAAAATTCAGGCATCCAAAAATGCATCGGACTGCTAACGACACTAGGATTATACGATACCGACGGCAAGTCCGCCGATATTTTTCCCGACACAAAATCAGTCAGCCTCTGCGCTGGAGCTACTGCAATTCCACCTCCATTACGGAATGCTAATGTTTCTAAATTCTTTTGGAATTCGAGACCAGAAAAAATCTTGTTATCAGAACAAAAAGCATAGTCTTCTGGACGCAACTCTACAACAATGCCAGAATTTGCGTATGGAGAATTACGCTTCGAATTCGACATTCCATTAACAACCATTGATTTATCATCGGTAATTGCACTCACAATCTTGCCTCCTGGGCACATACAAAATGAATATACGCCACGACCATCTATCTGCTTTACAAGAGAATACGATGCTGGAGGAAGAAACCTCCCTCTCTCTTTACACTTATATTGTATCGAATCGATCAGCATCTGAGGATGCTCAACTCTAACCCCCATCGCAAACCCTTTTTCTCGAAGTATAACACCCTTTGAATTAAGCAAATAATAAATATCACGAGCAGAATGTCCTGTTGCAAGAATTAAGTTTTCACACGAATATTCATCGATACCATTAATAACCAAACTTACAACCTTGTTTCCTATTATATTTATTCCTGTAAGTTTCGATGAAAAATGAATCTCACCACCGCTGTCAATAATCTTACAACGTATATTCCGGATAATAGAATGAAGACGATCGGTCCCAATATGTGGATGCGTATCTACAAGAACATCCTCATCTGCACCAAAATAATGAAGCAATTGCAGGACTTCTATCACATTGCCACGTTTTTTGCTTCGCGTAAACAACTTTCCGTCGGAATATGTTCCAGCTCCACCCTCGCCAAAAGCATAGTTCGATTCAGGATTAATTACTCCACGCGAATTTAATGCCGCAATATCATACTTGCGGTCATCTACCGACTTGCCCCGCTCAAAAACGACAGGTTTTAAACCTGACATAATACATTGTAATGCAGCAAAATAACCAGCTGGTCCCGCACCTATAATAATTACCTCTCGAGATTTTGAGACATCACGGAATTCAAAATTTCCTCGCAAATCAGGAAATACATCGCCATTCATTGCTACTTGCAAGCGAACATTATATTTCACGCCCTTCCTTGCATCAATCGACTTACGCACAATGCGGTATGACGAAATATCCGAAACACCAACGCCAATCTGATTTGCTATTGACATTAGCACATGATTCTTATTGAACAATTGTTCTGGTGAAAAAATGAAATCGAGCTCACGTATCATTATTTCCTATGTTTCCTTACAAAATCAAGTTTTCCGCCTTCAAAGTTAAAACATATCAGCAACATTCTAGAATTCAGGCGCTTGAAATATCCTGCATATTGCGAGCCATCATAAACAACATCGTTCAAAATACCAATCGAAGCTTTCAACTCTATGCCAAACATAAAATATTCAAGGAAGAAATCCACCCCTGCCCCAAATTCATAATACACATCGAATCGACGCAAACGGATCTTAGGATATTCCTCTGGCTTGATTTTTTTCTGCGACGCCATATCTATTCGTGCCGACGCACCAGCCGTAATGAAAGGCCGCCAGTTGCTTATACGCGCCGCCTTATATTTTAACTGTACAGGCAAATCAATAAAAGTTGACTCAATCATCATAGTATGCCGCCATATATCACCTTTCTTTATGCACTTATAATGAAGGTTTCTCTGTCCAAATACAAGTCCAGGTAGAAAACGAAAATCAAAATATTCCGCAATCCTAAAATTTGAAATAATATTAATGTTAAATCCAACAGAACGCCCTACCTCAACACCATAAATAGTATCCATTGCTTGTGTTAGGAATCTGTCTGACGGACGAATAGTAAAATCCATAGTATTAAGCCCTAACGAATAACCAAAATGCACAATCTGAGCATCTAGTTTAGGCAAATTCAAAGGTTTTTCCTTCTGTGCGAAAGAAAATATAAAGGGCAAAAGCAGCAATATAGACAATAACAGCTTCTTCAATTGAATTTTTTTGCAAATATAACTCAAATGGTTGAGAAATATTGTCATAGGCAAAAATATTTGTTTCTCTTTCAATATTCTTAACAAAGACTATTCCCCATCGTTCGTGCAACACGAAGAAACACAATAGGTCACAAAAATGTCAGTAACCCAAGTCTTTGCATTCCAAAAATAAGTATTAGTGACTCAAAATCTTTTCTTTATCATTATCGACAAGCTTCACGCGCCAAATGGATACAAAACAGAATGAATAATACACTGAAAGAACAAAATAATTTGTCTAATATACGAACAAAAAAGCCCGGGACCGAAATCCCGAGCCCAACTAAAACTTTTAATTATGAAAAATCTATTTTATCTCAAAGATCTGGCCGCTGTGAAGCAACTGGTCAACAGTCTTAACCTTGGTGGTTGCAACTGCATTGTCAACCTGCTCCTGCAACTTGGTTTCGTAGGTTGCATCGTCAACGCTACGGATAACGCCGATTGCCAGCGGGTAAGTCATCTTAGCAAGCAAGTAGTGGATGCTCGGATTCTTGGTTGTCATATCGTGAACCAGGATGTCCTTTTCGGTAATGCCGTTTTCGCCAATCTTAACAACCTTGAGGTCGGCACCGTCGAGAACAAGCCCCTTGTCACGTTCCTTACCGAAAATCATCGGCTTGCCGTGTTCGAGCATTACTACATTGTCGTCGCGAACATCCTTACCAATAATGCTTTCGTGAATCTTATCGTTGAAGATAACGCAGTTCTGCAATACTTCAACAATCGAAGCACCCTTGTGAGCATTAGCAGCAATCAAGGTCTTTTCGAGGTTGCGCGGCTCCTTGTCGATAACTCTTGCGAAGAAGTTGCCTTCTGCACCAATTACGAGTTCGCCCGGCTTGAAAGGATTCTCGATTGTTCCATCGGGAGACGACTTTGTAATCGAACCGTAAGGAGTTGTCGGAGAATACTGTCCCTTTGTAAGACCGTAAATCTTATTGTTGAATACCAACACGTTGATGTCGATGTTTCTACGAATCAAATGAATGAAGTGGTTTCCACCGATAGCCATCGAGTCGCCGTCGCCGGTAGCAAGCCAAACATTAAGGTCTGGACGAGCCGACTTCAAGCCCGAAGCAATAGCAGCACCTCTTCCGTGCAATGTATGGAAGCCGTAAGTCTTCATATAGTACGGAAAACGCGACGAGCAACCAATACCCGATACGAATACTATCTTTTCCTTTGGAACTCCAATCTGCGGAAGAGCATTCTGCACTGCAGCCAAAATTGAATAACTACCACAACCTGCACACCATTTTACTGGACCTGCGGTCTGAAAGTCTTCTCTTGTAAGTTTCTGTACTTCTTCCATAATTACTATTTTGCTAAAAGTTGTTTAAATTTCTCTTTCAATTCACTAATAAAGAACGGCAATCCCTGTACCTTGTTGAACTGTTCGTACGGATACTGCGGATACTGGGTACGCAGGTAATCTGCAAACTGACCAAGGTTCAATTCGCAAACAACGCGCTTCTTGAATTTCTTCAAAACATCCTCGGTATTCTTTGGCAACGGGAAGATGTAGTTGAACTGAGCCAAGCTTACATCGTAGCCTTCTTCACGCAATTCCTTAACTGCCATGTTCAATGCACCGAAAGTACCACCCCAACCTATTACGAGGAGTTCGCCACCGTTCTGGCTGCCGATGATTTCCTGCTGTGGAATGTAGTTGGCAATGCGCTGTACCTTTTCAGCACGGTAGTTTGTCATAACCTGGTGGTTCATCGGGTCGTGTGAAACATCACCGTAAACATCCGACTTTTCAAGACCGCCGATTCTGTGTTCCAAGCCCTTCTGACCCGGCAAAGCCCACATACGGTTCAACTTTTCAGCATCACGCTTGTAAGGCTGATATTCGGGGTCGTTGTCCTTTACGAACGGAGGAACAATCTTTGGTATTGCTTCGTAGTTGGGGATTTCCCACAATTCGGTACCGTTAGCCAAGTAGCCGTCTGTAAGGAGGATAACTGGAGTCATGTGTTCAACAGCAATCTTGCAGGCTTCGTATGCGAAGTTGAAGCAGTTGCCCGGAGTTGAAGCAGCGATAACCGGCATTGGAGATTCGCCGTGACGACCGTGGATTGCCTGAAGCAAGTCGCTCTGTTCGGTCTTGGTTGGCAAACCTGTCGAAGGACCACCACGCTGAACATCAACGATTACCAAAGGCAATTCGGTGATAACTGCCAAACCTGCGGCTTCGGTCTTAAGAGCAAGACCAGGACCCGATGTCGAGGTAACACCAAGATTTCCACCGAAGCTTGCACCTATTGCAGTACAAATACCAGCAATTTCGTCTTCTGCCTGGAAAGTCTTAACACCCAAGTGTTTGTGCTTGCACAATTCGTGCAAAATATCCGAAGCAGGAGTAATAGGATAAGAACCGAGGAAGAGCTTCAAGCCAGCCTTTTCTGCACCAGCCATCAAACCCCAAGCGGTTGCTGTGTTACCTGTAATCTGACGGAACATACCCTTCTTTCCAGCAACAGGCTTTACATAGAACTGGGTTGCAATAGCCTCGAGAGTGTCGGCGTAGTTGTAACCTGCGTGAAGAACTGCAACATTCGGAGCAATCAAAGCGGGCTTCTTTGCGAATTTCTTCTCGATGAACTCTTCTTCAACCTTCATGTCACGGTTGAACAACCAAATGAGCATACCCATTACGAACTGGTTGCGTGTCTTGTCAGCCGTCTTGACATCGATGCCAAGGTTGAGGTCGTTGACTGTAGAACGCGACAACGAAGTTATAGGAGCCTTGATGACTGTGTAGTCGTCGAGGTCGTTGCTCTGTAGCGGGTCGTAGTCGTAACCTGCCTTTTCGCAGTGCTTCTGGTCGAAGCTGTCAACATCCACTATGATTGTTGCGCCCGGCTTTACCCACTTCATGTTGGTCTTCAAGGCTGCAGGGTTCATTGCGATGAGAACATCTGCAAGGTCGCCAGGAGTCTGTACTTCCTTTGCACCGATATGTACCTGGAATCCCGATACACCTGCTACGGTTCCTTGAGGAGCCCTGATTTCAGCAGGATAATCCGGGAAAGTTAATAATTCGTTTCCAAATGAAGCTGAAGCATCTGAAAACTGAGTGCCTGTAAGCTGCATTCCGTCGCCAGAGTCGCCGGCGAACTTTATTACAACTTCTTCAAGTTCTACTATTTTCTTTTGTTTATCACTCATTGCTGTGTATTTAAAAATTTTACCGCAAAATTATTTCTTTTATATCAATTACAATCGCTTTTTTAATTGTTATATAACACATGTTTTTAAGCATCGATATTGGCGTATGTTGCGTGTGCCTCAATGAACTCGCGACGCGGACCGACTTCGTCGCCCATAAGCATCGAGAAAATTCTGTCGGCTTCGCTTGCATTTTCTATCGACACCTGCTTAACGGTTCTGCCGTTCGGATCCATAGTGGTTTCCCAAAGCTGGTCGTCGTTCATTTCACCAAGACCTTTGTAGCGCTGAACCTTCAAGCCAGACTCGCTGCCCTTGCCCATTTCGTTGACCAAGGCAACACGTTCTTCCTCTGTCCATGCATACTTGCCTACATTGCCCTTCTTAACCAAGTACAGCGGAGGCATAGCTATATATAGGTATCCCTTTTCGATAATCGGACGCATGTAGCGGAAGAAGAAAGTCATGATCAGCGTTGCAATATGGCGACCGTCGACATCGGCATCGGCCATGATTATAATCTTGTGATAACGAAGCTTTTCGAGGTTCAATGCCTTGCTGTCTTCAGACGTTCCTATTGTCACGCCGAGAGCCGAATATATGTTCTTTATTTCCTCGCTGTCGAGAACGCGGTGAGGCATTGCCTTTTCCACATTCAGAATCTTACCGCGCAACGGAAGGATTGCCTGGAAGTTCTTGTCCCTACCCTGCTTTGCCGTACCGCCTGCAGAATCACCCTCGACGAGGAAAAGTTCGCACTTTTCGGGGTCGCGGTCGGAGCAGTCGGCCAACTTGCCGGGAAGTCCCGCACCTGTCATCACATTCTTGCGCTGAACCTGTTCGCGAGCCTTGCGTGCTGCAATACGAGCCTGAGCTGCCAGAACTACCTTATCGACGATTGCCTTTGCCTCGTTCGGATTCTCCTCGAGGTAAATGCTAAGCATCTCGCTTACAGCCTGGTCAACTACACCTATAATATCACTGTTACCAAGTTTGGTCTTTGTCTGTCCTTCGAACTGCGGTTCGGCAACCTTGACCGAAATAACAGCGGTAAGACCTTCGCGGAAGTC
>Ga0310696_10000285_pt1 | contig 86526 bp, 70 predicted proteins | sample AusTroGonzalo_MG_4_FD_203885 | JGI IMG/M metagenome (GOLD analysis project Ga0310696, IMG submission 203885) | Bovine rumen microbial communities from tropical cattle in Woodstock, Queensland, Australia - Gonzalo_02 (v2) (version 2) | ecosystem: Host-associated > Mammals > Digestive system >...
TCGCTCCCGGGATCGACGATCCACGCCTCGCCCCCGATGCCAAGTATCGAGCAGTTCACGTCGTAAAGTCCGACCTGCACAGTCTTTCTAGCGTCAATTTTCATGTCGCGCATTATACCATTTTTTCCTTTCCGCTCCAACTGATCTGCGCCCTTGCTTTGCAACGGAGGGGGTATTTTTGGTATAATTTCCACCTATTACGAACAACGAGGAAGACAGATGAAGATTGCAATTGCATCCGACCATGGCGGCGTTGACTACAAGGGTATCGTCGCGAAGGCTCTTTCAGACACGGCCACAGTATCCGACATGGGTCCTGGCGACAAGACAAGCTGCGACTATCCTGACTACGCGCTTAAGGTCGCGAAGGCCGTCGCGGCGGGCGAGTCCGATCTTGGCATTCTGGTGTGCCGCAGCGGGATTGGCATGTCGATGGCGGCGAACCGCTTTCAGAACGTCCGCGCGGCGGTCTGCATGACGGTAGAACAGGCCGTCACTACGCGCACCCACAACGGCGCGAACGTGCTTTGCCTCGGTGCGGACTACATTTCCGCCGATGACGCCGTCGCCATCGCCAAGGCGTTTGTCTCGCAGGCGGTTAGCGACGAGCCGCGTCACGCGCGCCGCCGCTGGAAGCTTGAGCGTGCGCAGCGTCTTTCCGACTGCTCTGGTCTCATGCACGACGACCCCGAGGTCTATGCGGCGATTGAGGCGCAGACTCGCCAGGAGGATGCCGAGATAAACCTCATCGCGTCCGAGAACACGTCGTCCCGCGCGTGCCGCGAGGCCGCTGGCTCTGTGCTGATGAACAAGTACGCAGAGGGCTACCCGGGCAAGCGCTGGTATTCGGGGTGCCTCCCCGTCGATGCGGCGGAAGAACTCGCCCGCAAGAGGGCGTGCGAGCTTTTCGGCGCGGAGCATGCGAACGTGCAGCCGCACTGCGGCAGCGCGGCGAACATGGCGGTCTATTTCGCGACGATCAAGCCCGGCGACACGATTCTCTCCCTGTCGCTCGACCAGGGCGGCCACCTCTCGCACGGCTCGCCCGTCAACTTCTCCGGCAAGATCTACAACATCGTTCCCTACACTGTCGATCCGAAGACGGAGATGCTCGACTACGACGCCATCGAGCGCCAGGCGCTTGAGGTGAAGCCCAACATCCTGCTTACCGGCGCGTCGGCGTATCCTCGCACCATCGACTTCAAGCGCATCCGCGAGATCTGCGACAAGGTCGGCTGCATAATGATGGTCGATATGGCTCACATCGCCGGTCTCGTCGCCGGCGGCGCGCATCCGTCGCCCGTCCCGTACGCCGATTTCGTGACGACGACCACGCACAAGACCCTCGGCGGTCCGCGCGGCGGCATGGTCCTTTGCAAGGAGAAGTGGGCGAAGGCCCTCGATTCCGCCGTGTTCCCGGGCATGCAGGGCGGTCCTCTCGAAAACATCATCGCGGCGAAGGCGGTCGTCTTCCGCGAGTGGATGAGCGAAGCCAAGAAGGACTATGCGCAGCAGGTCGTGAAAAACTGCCAGGTCATGTGCAAGACCGTGCAGGATCGCGGCTACCGCATCGTCTCGGGCGGAACCGACAACCACCTCTTCCTCGTCGATGTCAAGAAGTCGAAGGGCATCACCGGCAAGGACGCCGCCGCCGCGCTCGATGCGGCCGGCATCATCGTCAACAAGAACACGATTCCGTTCGACACCGAATCTCCGTTCAAGACCTCCGGCATCCGCGTCGGCACGGCATCCGCCACGACGCGCGGCATGAAGGAGGCCGAGATGGTCAAGATCGGCACGTGGATCGCCGATGTCCTTGACGACATTACGAATGTCGAGGTCCAGGCTCGCGTGAAGCGCGAGGCTGCGGAACTCGTCGCAAACTTCCCGGTCCCGTAAGGGGATTAATCCATGAAAAAGTGGAACGCGGCAAGCGTGAAGGCGTCCAAGGGACGTGAGAAGCTCGGCTGCTGCACGGCATACGATGCCGCGTTTGCGCGGCTGGCGGACGAAGCAGGGGTTCCCATCGTCCTCGTCGGCGATTCCATGGGCATGAACACGCTTGGCTACTCGACGACGCTGCCTGTGAACATGTCCGACACTCTCGCCGCCGTAGGGGCCGTCGCCCGTGCGGCTAAGGAGGCGATGGTCGTTGCTGACCTTCCCTTTGGTTCGTACCAGTGCGGCGCCGACAAGGCGATGGAGAACGCCGTCGCCTGCTTGAAGGCCGGGGCCGATGCGATCAAGTTGGAGGGCTCAACGGAATACGTCACAGGGCTCATCCGCCGCATGACCGAGGCGGGCATCCCCGTTCTCGCGCACGTCGGAATGACGCCGCAGAGCGTGAACGAGTACGGCGGCTTCAAGAAGCAGGGCAAGACGCGCGAGGCGGCGGACAGGGTTTTTGCGGACGCAAAGGCCGTCGAGGCCGCCGGTGCGTTTGCGGTGACTCTTGAATGCATTCCTTCGGAGCTTGCGGCGGAGATAACTGCCGCGCTGAAGATCGTCACGATAGGCATTGGAGCGGGTCCGGTATGCGATGCGCAGTGGCTTGTCATGCACGATCTTCTCGGTCTCAACGAGCATGTGCCGTCTTTCGTCAAGAAATACGCCGATCTCGCTACTACTGTGCGCAACGCCTTCGCGGCGTACGTTGGGGACGTGAAGAACGGCACCTTCCCCGCATAAATGGCAATTGACTTTTGCAAAGGGTTTTAGATATACTACAGGCAAAACGAGTTATGTAGAATGAAAGGAGGGCCAACTCGTAGATAGCATATACTGGTCGGGCATCCATGCCGGCCGAGGGTCACATGGAACGAGTTTCCAGAGTTGACCGTCGCTGCGGGTGGGCAACCTAACCGCGGCAACGTACGCAACAGCGTATGACGCTTTCTGGAAAGCCGCTAACTCTCCAAGTAGCAAAGCGAAATACGAAGTTGCGCTGCGTGGCAATCCACGCGGCGTACTTTCATATTCATGTTTTGCTACAGGCTCTTAGCGGCGCCTCCAGAAGATGTGATTTAGGGAGTGCGCCGTTTTTCTTTTGCCCCTTCGGCGGCGTGTTCCTAGATATACGAAACAAAAGGTGGCAAGGAAAGGATGTGAGATGGAAAGTCTGCGAATTGGGCTTGCTGTACTTGGCGGGTGCGTTTTGCTGTCAGCAGAAGCACAGGAGGTGTCTGTGCGAAAATACGATGCGACACCGCAGGAACCACTTGTCCAGACGCGCGAAATCAAGCCGTTGTCAGAACGTCCAATGGTTGGCGAACAGCCTTTTGGCTTCGCGTTGATGCCGAAGGTTGAGACGCCCGATGAATCGTGGGATGTCGTGTTTCTTCGCTTTAATCTTTTTGTCGGGTGCCATCGTTGCGTGTACGGGCTAGACATTGGTGTCCTAGGCGGCATAACCGACCAGGAGATGGGGGGCATTGAAATATCGGGACTGTACAACCGTGTCGGGACTTCGGACGGTGCCTTGCAGATCGCGGGGATATTCAATCGCGCCGACTGGAACTTCAGCGGGCTCCAGCTCGCCGCCGGGTTCTGTTGGACGGAAGGTGCGTTTTCCGGCCTCCAGGTCGCAATAGCCAACAAGGTTGGCAGGTTGGGCGGCGTCCAGATCGGTGCCTTCAACTTTGCAGAGAAGGGCTCTGGCCTCCAGATTGGCGCGGTCAACTTCTCCGAACAGCTGGAGGGCTTCCAGATTGGCGTAATAAACGTCAACCGCGATTCCTCCGTGCCTATGCTTCCAATACTGAACTTTGCATTCTAACGGGAGTGTGATACAATGAAAATCAGCAAAATCGCAGTTGTCATGGCGGTCTTGGCATTTGCCGGATGCCTTTCGCCCAAGACCAGCGGCGTGTGGGTCGAGAAGGGTCATCTTTACATAGAAGATGCCGCATTTGCCCTTAACCTCAACTTGGTGCAGGACGCGATGGAGCGCACTCCGGAGGGCTTTCTGCATGTCCAGGTGACGGTGCAGAACACAAATCAGCAGGACTACCGGTGCCAGTACAGGTTCGAGTGGAAGACCAAGCAGGGGCTTGTGCAGACGCACGCCCAGACGCCGTGGCGCCCCATCGTTTTCCACGGGCGAGACGTTGTACCGCTTGAGGCCGTGTCGCCCTTGCAGGGGACGGATGATTTCCGGCTGTCGATTCGCCGGGCTGGCGAATGAGCGAAACAAACGATAAACAGGAGTCAATGCCATGAAGAAGCTGTTGCCAATCCTTTTCTTTTCTCTGCTGGCCGGGGTCGCCCGCGCCGATGCCGTAAAGGCCGTGCTAGTCGTGCAGAACCATGCCGACGAGCAGTTCAGGAAGCCTCTTTCGAACATAGGAACGCGCCTTTCCGCCGCTCTTTCGGGGAGCGGGCTGTTTGAGATAATCGATCCGAACGACGCTGTCGGCGAAAACCAGAACCGGGGCGTGTGGGGCGAGAAGATGCCGCTTTCCGCGGCGACACGGCTCGCCGAGAACCTTGGCGCGAGGGTCCTGATAACGGCGTCGATCGACGATGTCTCCGAAATCGCGACCGCTGGCGTTGTGAAGCAGCTGTCGCTGACGATGACCTTGCAGGCGAAGCGTATCCCGAGCGGTGCCAGCGTTGGAGGCGAGGAGGTTACGGTTCTGTCGCGCAAGTACACCATGAACGAGTACCAGACGAACTGCCGGCCCATATACGCCCAGCTCATGTCGGATCTTTGCAAGCAGACGTCTTCAATCTTCCTTCCGAAGATGGCCAGCGTAAAATGGGATCAGGATGCAGGCCAGAAGGTCATGGTCGCGTTTGGATGCAACTATCCTGGCGCCTACGTGTCGATCGACGGCCTCTCCTACGGAACGGCTGGGACTGTTGGCGAGGCCCCGCTCCAGGTTCCCGTTTCGCCGGGCGTCCACAACCTTACGGTGTCCTATCCGTTTGCGCAGCCTTACAAGGTACAGGCGATGTTCATGCAGAACTCGACGTATCTCGTGTCTCTCGAGCCGACGGAAGAGGGCCGGCGCAGGGCGAAGGACGACGCCTACTTTGCGGAACTCCTCGACCGCGCGCGCAAGTCGGGTGCGACCGACGACTTCTGCCGCTCGGAGAAGGCAAAGGGATATGCGCAGTACCTTTCGAGCTCCCACACGCGCATAGAGGGGATGCCGCAGGTTCTCACGAAGTGGAACTGGGGTTCTGGAAAGATCGAATCGCCGGACCTGGGCCTCAAGCCGGCAGGCGGCTCTGAAAAGCCGGTCGAGACGACCGATGCCATTCTAAAGAAGGCCGGAGAGGCCGTCAACGGCGTGAAGTAGCCATCATGGAGGTAAGACAAATGGACAAAATGCTTTTCGCAGTTGTTTTGGCATTGGCAGCGGCTGGTTGCGAGACGGTGCGCCCTGGGCCTCGCCGTGGCTATCTTGACCCCAACGACGATCAGTTCGGAAGAGCCGATCGCATGGAGTATACGCAGAAGCACCGCTCCATCGTCAAGGTGCTAGAGCAGATGAAGACGGACCCTATGTTTACGACCCAGTACGCTGCCGCCAAGAAAAGGGCTGCTGACGCAGGAAGGGGCTTGCCAACTGTTGCCGTTCGTCCGATCGAGAACAACACCGGCGATGGGCGTAGCGACTCTGCTGTTACCGGCCAGATGTATCGCGAAATAATAAATCAGCTTCGCAAAACAGGTTTGTTTGAAATGATTGACTACGCCAGACGGTCGCAGATGAAGAAAACCGTTGTCGCGGCGGTGGACGACGGGGAGAACGCCGCAAATCTCCAGCACATTGGCGAGTACACGTCTGCCGATTTCATCATGACTGGCGAATTGCGTCGCGAGTTCACCGACGACGTCAACAGGAAAGTTTACCACCACTTCCTGAACTTGGAGATGGAAGACACCTCCACGGGCACGGTGTTCTGGAGCGACACGGCGCAGCCGACGGTCAAGTTCGAGTAGGGGTGTCGAAGTAGGCGCATAGGTTTTGCAAACAAAAGGCAAAGATGAACATGAAGACGAATAGTGTCATTGGCAATCTGGCTTTCGCTGCGGCCGTAGCTGCGGTTCTGTCCGGGTGCGAGAGCATAAAGCCCGAGGGAATAGGCATCGAGGGCATAGGGCTGACGTTCGACGGCAATCGCGAGCTGGTGGAACCCGAACGGGCCAAGGAGTTTGCCACGTTCGTGTTTCCCGAGCTTCGCAGAATCGAGGAGGTTCCTGTCCAGATTTCCTTCCCGGGTGTCGTCGATAAGGTCGTCATGACGAAGCGGATGCTGTGGGGTACCTCCGAGAAGGTCGCGACTGTGCCGATTGCCGCCATAGTAAAGGATCAGTTCCTGCATGCAGTTGCCGAGCATTTCCACCCGGTGACGGGTGACCAGCAGCCGGCCATCAAGATGGTGGTCGAGCTTATGGGCGTCATTATGATCCGGAACGAGTCTCGGGTCAAGAGTCAGGCGACAGTCAGGATAACGCTGCTGGACGTGTCCAAAAACAACGCCGTTTGCATGGAGAACGTCTATTCCGGCAGTTCGGAGCTGGAATGGGACGGCGGCGAACTCGTGCCGGATTCCGCATACAAATGCATACAGGTGCTGGCTGAATCTTTCCTCAAGGACATGGCGGCGAACAGCACTCTGATAGCGAGGCTTGAAAGTTCAACGCCGGATGCGGCGACCATACGCAAGCCCTCTTTCGAGAAGCTTGACGTCAAGCCCCGGAACGAAACCGGCTTCGTATGCGGGGAATGCGTTCTTGCATGCAACGACTGGGACGAGGGTCGCGCGGCCAACTGGCTGCGCGGACAGCTCGAGCGCAGGTGCGAGAACCAGCTTGGCGTGGATGCGTCGCGTCTGCGTCTCGTCTACGACAGATGCTCTTACGACGCCGGCAGAAAGGCGTGGTCGGTTTCGTTTTCGGCGTTTGCCAGAACCGCGATGATTCTCAACTACGATGCACTCACCATGTCGGGTACGTGCGTTGCCGACTTTGAGCTGATGGGCAAGACTGCGGAAAAGGCGGCTTACGCGCTCAAGGAGTACGTCATGCAGGAGATGGACAAGCGCTCTGGCCCGCAGCAGACGGGGAAGGAGTCGGCAAAGGCCATGGTGCGCTTCGACGACTTCAAGACAGACCAGCGCTATGCGCTCATCCACTGCTCGTTCAGGCTCGTCTATTGATTTGCGCGTCGCGGTTGGCGCGTGTAAGTAAAAAAGAAAGGAAAACAAAATCAGATGAAAAAGTTAATCGCATTCACGGTCATGCTGGCCGGTGCATTGGCAATGACTGGCTGCTCCACGACGCCCCAGAACTTCGTTGCGTCGTCGAAGCCGGTTATGCAGGGTCGCTACACCGAGCTTGGCGACGAGGTGGAGGGAACGGACACCATGCTCATGGTGCTCGGCATTCCGCTCGCACTCCCCGGCTCCCCACAGCAACGTGCGCTGAAGACAGCGCTTGACAAGGCTGCAGGTGCGGATGCGCTGGTCGAGATGTCGGTCGACTACCAGCTGCTGAACTTTTACTTCGTTCAGCTCATGACGACCAGGATCACCGGAACGCCGGTAAAGACGAACAACCTGTCCGCAAGGTAGGATTTGCCTGGCGATGGCCGGAGCGCGGTGGAAGCGGCGCTCCGGTCGAACTTGTGACAACCAAGGAGACGTAGATGATGCCGCTGTCAGCCATGTTCCTGTCTGTTGCCGCGCTTGCCGCTCCCGTCGGCAGTCCGTGCACCAACGATGTCCTGCCGCGAGTGTATGTTGAGCCGATGCGGACGGCCGCGTCGTTCGACTCGTCGGCAAAAAGCGTCGGCGACGCCATAGACGCACAGTCGGTCGCGCTTGGGCGGGAGTATCTGCATGCCCGCCTTGCCAGGCCAGGAAGGGCGTTCGTGTGTACGGAGTCGGCGTCTAACGCGACGCATCGAGTAGGGGCGACGGTGTCGTTTCTCCGTTCGCGGGAGAAGGAGTTCAAGGGACAGACGTATGGACATTCCACAAAGACGACGGTGTGGTCGCTGGATGTAATAGTAACCCTCTACCGCGGAAGTGACATATTGTTCGCGAGGGCTGTCACCAGCACATACGAGGAGCGTCGCCCGATAAGCGAGACGCAGTTCGACAACAACATCTTCCACAGCCTCATGCAGTCGGCGATAGAGCAGTCCGCCGACGAGGTGATTGAGTTCTTCGATGGGGAAGAAGGCGCCCCTGCGGCTGCAGGGACGGTTCTCGGCTTGCCTGCACCCGTCGGGTCTGCAGGGCGCAGTGCTCCGACGAGCGCCGCTTCCGCCGATCCGCGTCCGCCGCTTGCCATCCTTAAGCCCGAGGCCGGGTACGGCGTTGCCGAAAACGAGGCCATGATTCTTTGGGACTTGCTGGAGAGTTCTGTGCGGGGCGGCGCGTTCCGCGTCATTTCGCGCAGCGACCTTGCACGCATGCAGGAGGAGATTGGGTTCACTACGTCGTCCGATCTCGTAAACCTCTCGTCGCAGGATCGGGCGCGCATCGGGAAGATAAAGACGGTTTCAAAGCTCCTTGCCACATCGGTCGGCGTCGTGGGCGAGACGCGTGTCATGACGTTCAAGGTGTTCGACGCGTCGACTGCGGAGATTGAGACGAGCAGGTCGCGTTCGATATCTGCACGTTCGCTAGACGCGCTCCTGCCGCAGATACCTGCCGTAATCGAGGAGATCTTCGCCGCGCCGCCGTCGGGTGTAGTCCTTTCGCCTGTTGCTGCGGCGGCTTCCATGCCCAAGCCGGTTGCGTCTGCGTTCGATGCGGAGCTGGCGGGCGCCCTTGCGGGGGCGGGCGTCGTCGTTAAGCCTGGTTCGGAGGGCGCTGTACGAATCGTCCCGTCGGTCGCGTCGTTTTCCGTAAGGGTGGTTCCTTGCGACGGCGGGTTCATCTATCGAGGGTCGATCTCCGGCACGATAGCGGTCGAAGGCGCCGACGTTGCGCCAGTTTCCTTCTCGCTCGACGACGTCGAGCTCGGGCGCGAGACAGGAGCTGCTCCGTCCTGGATTGCGAATCGATACGGCATGAAGCTTGTGTCGATGGCGCTGAAGGGCGAAGCCGTTCAGAAATGGCTGTCGACATTGAACAATCTGAAGTGACAACAAAGGAGTCATGAGAGCATGAAGAACGCAATTCCGCTTATAACGGCTGTCCTTCTCGGGCTCGCGGCCGTCTTTGCCGTCAGCAAGACGGTGAAGAATTCCGACAAGCCCATGGAACGGACAAGGAGCGTGCTAATTGCCACTTCCGACATCGCGGCGGGTGAGCCGATACAGGAAAGTCGCGTCGGCACGCGCGATGTTCCCGAAAGTGCGATTCCCCGCAATGCGATAGACGCATCCGAGCGTTCGTTCGCCTTTAACCAGAAGGCCAAGCGTCCGATTGCGAAGGGTGATTACATCCTCTATCTTGACATGGATCTAGATCAGAGCAAAAGTCGTGCGTTGGGCGATGGTCAATGGGGGGTGCCGGTCTCTTTCGCCGATGCTACGCTTCTGCGGATGCTCCAGCCGGGCGACGACATCGCCATCGTCGGCACGTTCAGCTATAGCGAGCCGGTGAAGATGGGAAAGAATGAGGATGCGGAGGTTCAAATGGTGAACAAGACCGTGACGGCTGTCATCTATCCGCGTGTCAGCATCCTTGAGGTGAATGGAGGCAGCGTGCTTCTATCAATGCCGCCGCAGCAGGCGATTGCCCTTACGGCGATTCAGCGCAAGGCAAAGTTGTACCCCATCCTTAGAAAGAAGAAGGACGACAACGCTTTGAATCGGCTCAATGGCGGTGTGTTTGAAGACTCCGCCCTGACGTCGATGATCAAAGGCCTGCAGAAGATTGACATACCGCTTGTTCCATCGGAAGTAAAGGAGTAAAAATGATCAAACGAATTATTGCGTTAGCGGCAGTCTTTGCTGCCTTTTCCGGCTTCGCCGACACTGAAAAGGTCAGCCTCGTGATTGGTTCGACCAAGAGCCTTACGGTACCGTTCGTGATCGAGAGTTTCCGGGTGATACCGGCCGGAAGCGAGAAGATCAAGGTGGAGGCCATGGAAACGCAGTTGCGCATTGTCGCCGTTCAGGAAGGCGAGGTGAACCTTGTCGCATCTGGCGGCGGGATGACGCGTGACTACACCATAACGGTGAAGTCCAATCTCACGAAGGTGCTGAAACAGCTGCGCACGGATCTGGATGCCCTTACCGAGCTTGACATCTCCATCAACGAAGATCGAATCGTGATCAAGGGAACCGTGACCGATCCAGACCATTGGGATGCATTTCAGCGCGTCATGCCGCACTATTCGGGGAAGTGCGTTAATTTTGCCACTTTCAGACCGTCTGCCGAGACGATTGTAAACTTGAAGAAGATGCTTTCCGATGCGGGGTTCACCTTCGTTGCAGAAGGTGTCGCAGCGAAGCCGGGCGAGTTGTCCCTTCAGGTTTCAACTGACACGGTTGTGATTTCCGGCGAGATGTACAGCCAGACGGATATCGACCGGATCAACCGGGTACTCGCAACCCAGACATGGCTTTCGACCTCTGGGGCTGTCGGTGGCCGGATCAAAGGCGTTGTGAACCTTCATGTGATCGAAACAATCCTTCAAGTCGATGTAGTCTATGTCGGACTCAACGAGAGCGAAGGGCATTCTGAAGGAACGGGCGGCGCTGCGCCAAGCATCGGCAATGCGATGTCGGCTTTCTACGACATCGTGGAGGGTAGAGGCGACGGCACGGCGACCATCAGCGGCTCCATGCCGCAAACGATCTCGTTCCTCAGGAACAACGGCGTGACGCGCACCTATAACGCCGGCCATGTAAGCTTCTCAAACAATGACCCGAATGGAGGTGAGCTGCATACGGGTGGAACGATATACGCGAAGGTGAACGGAATCGAGAATGGCAGCCTCCAGAATATCCAATACGGACTCAAGATCAATGTCAAGGGCGGCCTTGTTTCCCCGACTCGCGCGAAATTGACGCTTGAGCTTACGAATTCGCAGCTGTTAAGCCGTAGCGAGGATTCGTATGATCTGGCGGAAGATACCACGAAGCAGACGGTCTTCTGTGACCTCGACAAGACCCTTGCCGTTGCCGGCGCCAAGAAGCTGATGGAAACTACGGCCAAGTCCGGTCTGCCGATTCTGCGCAACACCCCGGTTCTTCAGTGGTTTGTTTCGGGCGACGCCAACAGCGGTTCCGAGACGCGACTTCTCATCCTCATCGCGCCACGACTCGCCACCCACAACCCCAACGTGCAGATTGACTTGCCGCTTGAACAGGAGACGGCTCCCACGCTCAAGGAGTCTCAGGAGACGAATGACAAACGCATTGAACGCAAGAAGAAATATCATGGTGCGCTCTATTTCCTGAATTGGTTCGTTTGGTGAGAGGGAGACGTTCGCGCGATGCGCCTGAAGATACAGTCAGCAGAGTCGGAGGCGATACGCGTCCTAGATGTTCCGGACGGCGATTTCGAATGGACGTTTGGGCGTAGCCCGACCTGCACGGTCGTTCTTGAAGGAGCTGGAATATCCCGTCGTCATGCGCGGCTTTTCCGGTCAGGGACCGGCGATATTCAGCTGGAGGATACGGAAAGCACGGCGGGAACGACGCTGAATGGGCGTCCGATTTCCGCTGCGACGGCCTTTCGTCCGCATGATACGGCGGGAATTGGCCTCTGGGTGCTGCAGCTGGAGGCCGAGCAGGAGGCTCGACCTGAGCTTCGTCGCCCGCTTTCAGACAGTGACTTCATCGAGGAGTTCAAGAACGCATCCGTCCTCTACACGCCGGATGTCATGTCGCTCACTCGCCGCATCCACGAAAGTGTGCTTGAGAAGATGAATCTTTCCGAAAGTGCGCTGCAGGAGATTGGCGGCCCGGAACTCCGCGAGAAGATGGAACGCTGTCTGGACTTGACGCTTAAGGAGTTTCGCCACGAGATACCGGGGCGCATTCCCATGCCGCTCTTCCGGCGGGCGCTTGTGGACGAGTTGACCGACCTGGGACCGATCGCGCAGCTCGTTCGATCGCCGAAGATATCCGAAATCATGGTGAACGGGCCGGATGTCGTGTTTGTCGAGAGCGGAGGGCGTCTTTTCGAGAGTGGCGTCAAGTTCTTCGATGAACGGCATCTCGTATCGATTATACATAGGATCGTCGAGCCGCTCGGTCGCCATGTTGACGATGCCAGCCCCATGGTGGATGCGCGACTTGCGGACGGCAGCCGTGTGAACGCGATCATCCCGCCGTTGTCGCTGAAGGGTGCCGCCCTCACAATCCGAAAGTTCGCGGACAAGAAGCTGACCACGGACGACCTGATCGGTTTTGGTTCTATGACGCGCGAGATGGCGCTTTTCCTCGAAGAGGCCGTCAAGGCCAGAAAGAACATTCTCGTCTCCGGCGGCACGGGTTCGGGCAAGACCACGCTCTTGAACGTGCTGTCCCTTTTTATCCCGCAGGGCGAGCGCGTCATCACCATTGAGGACTCCGCCGAGCTGAAGCTCACCCACCGGAACCTCGTCACGCTTGAGGCCCGGCCGGCGAACATTGAGGGCAAGGGGCGCATCTCCATACGCGATCTTGTAATCAACACGCTGCGCATGCGGCCAGACCGCATCATCGTGGGCGAATGCCGCGGACCCGAGGCTCTTGACATGCTTCAGGCGATGAACACAGGACACGACGGGTCTCTGACCACTGCGCATGCGAACAGCCCCAGAGATGCGCTCTCGCGTCTGGAAAACATGGTGCTGATGGCGGGCATGGAGTTGCCTTCTTCTGCGATACGCGAGCAGATTGCCTCTGCCATCGATCTTGTCGTGCAGCAGACGCGTCTTCTGGATGGATCGCGCAAGATCGTAAAGATCACAGAGGTGACAGGTCGCGAGGCGAACCAGATTCTCATGCAGGACATCTTTACCTTCGAGCAGACAGGCGTCACGAAGGATGGGCAGGTGGAGGGCTACCACACGGCAACGGGCAACATCCCGTCGTTCATCGAGGATCTACGGCGCAGCGGGCGGTTGCGTCTCGACATGTCGGTTTTTGTCCCAGCCGTGTAGCGTAGGCGGAATTCAGATGAAAATAAACTACATCGTTATATTTTCGGCATCGGCAGCCTTCGCCTGGATGGCCATTGGCTTCTTGGCGAGGTACCTTCGCGAAAAACTCGAGCTGGCCACGTCCCCGGAGTATGTTGCGCTGTCCCGTTTCATTTCCCCTGATCGTCTCCTCTCTTTGCGCCTCTTCGGCGCGCTTCTTGTCACGTGCGGCATGTTTGTGGGGCAGCTTGTGTTCGGCGTGGAGCGCATGGCCATTGCCGTGCCGGTCGCCTGTGGGTTCGGTTTCGTGACTTGGTTCCTTGTCCTTGCGTGGTACCGACGCAAGCTGCGGCTCAGGAACGAGGCGTTCCAGAGCAAGGTACTGGATCTTACGATGGGTCTTGCGAACGGCATGAAGTCGGGGCTCGCCCTTGGCCAGGCGCTTGACGCCCTCTCCAAGCGCATGGCCGATCCGATGCGCGAGGAGCTCATGATCCTTCTCAAGGAGACGCGTCTGGGCATTGAATTCCCTGAAGCGTTCGAAAGGCTGTACAAGCGGATGCCTTGTGAAGACCTCCATCTTCTCGTCACCTCTGTTGCGCTTACGACCAAGTCGGGGGGCTCCCTTGTTGATGTGCTGGATGAAATGGTCACGCTCATCCGGGCTAGAACCGAATTCAACGAACGGCTCAAGAACATGACGGCGCAGGGGCGTTTCGAGGCGCTGATGATCTCGTGCGCGCCTGTTGCGGCATTCTTCCTTCTCAATTTCATCGACCCGGCCCTGATGCGTCCTCTTGTGACGACAGGCATGGGCTGGCTTGCCGTCGCTGGAGCGGGGCTCTTGGTCGGCATTGGTTACTTGGTGCTCCGTAAGTTGATCACGGTTGAGGTGTAACATGGACGGCATGCACAATCTTCTGGTCTATATCAGCGTCTTCATGGTGGTCTTCCTGCCGTATGTGTTCGTCTCCTTCTTCCTGAACAAGCCGAAGGTGGCGATAGACGACCTGGATTCGCGCAACATTCCGCCCCTGTTTCGCCGCCTTTGGGGAATCCTCTCCTGCTTTTCGGAGGCCGCAGGAACCCTCGTGGGCGCGCGCATGCCGAATAGGACAAGGAAGTTGGCCCGTGTCCTTGTCGCCGCGAACATACGTATGGAGACGGACTATATTTATGCGGCGGAGATGTTGCTTTGCGTGCTGGGTGGCGTAGGCGGTGTGCTGCTGTTCCTCTGCATAACGACGCGCGGCGATGTCGTGTTCGGCTTTTCGCTCCTCTTTGCCCTGCTCGGTTGGCTTTGGCCGTCGATGACCGTATATGGTTTGGCGGAGAGGCGGCAGACCGCCATCATGCATGCATTGCCGTTCTCGATCGACCTGATTGGATCGGCGATGCGCTCCGGTATAGATTTCACGGCTGCGGTGCGATACTATGTCTCGACGGAAGACAATCGCTCCCCGCTGGCGCTGGAGTACGGTATCATGCTCCGTCAGCTGGATCTGGGCAAGACCCGCATGCAGGCGCTGGAGGACATGACCGAGCGAATACAGACGGATGCCTTCAAGGCATTTGCCGAGGCGGTCATACACGGAATGGAGGTCGGCGCTTCCATCACCGAGACCATGCGCATTCAAGCGGAGGAGATGCGCCGTGTGCGTTTCAACATTGCCGAGCGGAAGGCGGCTCGTGCCGCATCTGCGATGATTCTGCCTATCGCGATATTCATTATGCCGGCTATGTTCCTCATCATCGGTACGCCGGTGATCATGCGCGTTATGCGTAGCGGGCTGGGAGGATTGATGAAATGAGCGTGAAGATTGTATTTACCGGCGGGTCGCTGGCGGGAACCGTCGCGGAGGTGCCGGTCGGCGGGACGCTGTCCGTCGGTCGTTCGCACACGTGCGATGTGCGGGCTGCGGAAGGGGATGTCTCGGCGCGGCATCTGCTCTTCCGTTTGGGTGCCGGCGGAACGGCGACGGTTGAGGTGCAGAGTTCCCGGAAGACGCTGTTCAATGGAACGCCCGTTTCGCTCGGCAATACGTTTGCCGTCAAGGACGGTGACACGTTCCAATGTGGCGGCGCTCTGGCTTGCAGGATTGAATGCGAGGCAGGCGAAGAGGATTCCGACAAGACCGTTCTGCCCGGCGACAATCCTACGGTCCCTTCTCGGCCTGCGGCAGAGGCTGTCGCTTCTGGTGGAAAGACAGCGGCCTCGGCTTCTAATGATGATCCGAACGCCACAATCGCCATTCAGACGCGTATTGCGTCCGACGAAGAAATGGACGAGATCAAGCGCCTTTATCGCGGACGCCGCATCAAGCGCGTGATATCGATCATCGTCCCTTCCGTTCTCTTCCTCGCTGCGGCTGTCGGCGCGTGGATATGGTTCCGTCCAAAGACGGAGGAGTATGTGTCGTGGCCTGAAGATGCGAATGGGCGTTCGATGGATCGCAACGTGCTTGTTGCGCCGTACCTTGCTATGACGATTCCGGACTCCAGCTCATGCCGTGTCGAGAAGGGCGAAGAAATTATTGAGGTAGCAACCTTTGCAGGAATCCAGCACGATGTTCCGATGCATTTCCAGGCCTTGACGTCTTCTGACACGAATTCCCTTATGGTGGGGCGTGAGCGCGCGTTTGACGCTTGGCTGCGGAATCGTCGAGTGGAGGATTCGTCGTTCAATCCTTCGACAGACCGCCGCAAGTTGTGGGTTTGCAAGTCAACCGGCAACGGCGTTCCAGTCAACTATGTCTCCTATACGCGACGTATTGGCGAAGAAGACTGGTACGGCTATCTGCTCTATCTTCGCTTTGAGGACACAACGCATGTCGTGTTCGCGGAAGTCCTGCTCAAAGATCGTTGGCGGGCAGATCCACTATTGAGGTGCAACCTTGATTCCTTTGTGCGGTTTGCGCCGCGGCGGGCGTACGAGGCCTGGGAGGGCTATGACTCCATACGGCCGGGAGATTGCCCGAAATGCGACCTGGACGAAGCGGAGCGGTATTTCTCGCCAGACGGGAAATTGGCGGCCGCCTACTGGGATGCGGTATGGTATCGCGTCCGTAGCGCACTCGTCAAGGCGAAAAAAGGCGAAAAGGTCAAGATGCTTGAACGCGCACGCAAGTTGCTGGTGAGGATGCGTGCGGCCCAGAGCGATTGGTATGCCGAACAGCGCAACGCCTGGAACCAGGCGGACCGGATCGGAGACGAACGGACGAAGCGGGCCCTGCAAGCATCTGCCGAGACGGCGTTTTCGGAAGATTTCCGCAATTGCGACTATCGGTATGACTGCATCAAGCGGAAGGAGTGGAGATGAGCGCGCCGAAACGACAGCTTATCATTCGCCTTGAATACGGCGGCGAATGTGTGCGCGAAAGTTCCTTCGCCGACCTTCCGGGCGAGACGCGCGTTGGTCGTGCCCCCGACTGCTTCTGGCGCATACCGGATGTGGATAGGAGCGTGAGCTCCCACCACGCCATTATCCGCAAGAAGGGCCGGAAAGGCCTTGCCATTCTCGATACGGATAGCCGCAACGGCATTTACTTCAAAGGTGTTGCGGTGAAGGAGCGCAAGCTTGCGCCTGGCGATTCGGTTGGCATTGGCGACGCGAAGATCGTCGTTGAGATAGTGGAGGCTCGTGACAGTTCCGCAGCCAAATTCCACACTATCGAGCAGCTGTCGGGAGAGGACAAGAACCGTACGATCCCGCTGGAGAAGCCGATTACGCGCATCGGTTCTGGGCGCGAATGCGAGGTGCGCATCGCGGATTCCCTCGTGTCCCATGTCCATGCGTTATTTGAGGTTCGTGCCGATGGCTATTGCTACGTCAAGGACAACGCCAGCCGCAATGGCATCAAGGTCAACGGCGTTCGGCAGAACGAAGAGGCGGCGTTGACCGGACAGATGCTCAAGGATGGCGACATCGTGTCGGTCGCCTACGTGGATTTCCGGTTCTGGGACAAGAACGTACAGCATGTGCGTGCGAACCTTCCGCAGAAGATACTGATCGTCGCGGCCACGCTGGCCATCGCCCTGGGCGGCTACTTTGGCGTGCAGACGTTCTTCCCGTCGGCAAAATCGCTTCGCCTCGCCGCAGAGCGTATGGCGGCCGCAGGCGACTTTGAGCGGGCGGCGAGTCTGGCGCAGGAATCGGCGGAGGCCCGCGGTGCCGAGCTTGACGCGACGCAGCGAGGCGATTTCATTCGCAAGCTTGCACTCTGGAAGCACACGGCGGCGGAGTGGGCCTCGATCCGCGCTGCACTTGGAGGAAAGGATGTCAACCTTTGGCAGGTCAATAGGCGGTTTGCCTCTCTTATCTCCTCGGACAACGAGAACTGGAAATGGAATACGTCGGACGCGCTCACCGAGATGAAGCGCGCAAAGGTGACGCAGGCCATGCTTACACGGCTCCTTTCTGGAGTGGAGCGGCTGGAGCGCATTGACAGCGACGTGTCGGCGTTTGCGGGACTGGCTACGGAGGCGGAGACGCTTCTGTCTGCGGGAACGGATGTCCAGCCTTATCAGCAGCAGATTCGGAGCCAGCTTGCCGACATGGCGGCTGAAATGCGTCGGGTTGTAGGAGAATCCGAGAAGATCGCCGAGATCATGTCTGCCTTCAAGTCCGTGGCCGACACCGACCGTACGGCCGATGCTGTGACCGCTGTTGCCACATTGTCCGACAAGCGTTCGGACGAGCGGAAAAAGGCCGGGCTTCCCGCCTCGTCGGCCATCACGCGCGTCTGCCATTTGCTTTCGGTTCCATTGGTGGCATTAAGGGCTTCGCTGCGGATTCTCGAGAAGAACTATCAAGCCGTTGCGGAAGTCGATTTTGCTGCGTATTCCGAGACATTGCCGTTGCCATCCGTGGATGAATGTATGGTTTCGCCGACCATCTCCACTCGACGGGCGGATTTGTTGGTGGAAAACGAGCTTCTCGGAAAGGCAATTGTGCAGTTGCGGAGTTTCCGTCAGTATCTTGTTTCGGAGAAGGTGCTGGACGGAAAGGGTGTGCCGCCGACATTGGAGGCGCTTTTCAGCGAGAAGATCCGGACGGAGGCGCTGTCGTGCGATTGTTTTGCCAGTCCAGCACCCGGATACTCGGTTAAGAAGCCGACAAGTAGTTACGACAGATTACTGGGCGTGAACGTATTCTACCAGTATCTTTCTACGCTCGATGGGGATTTCGACACGTCCGTTTTTGAAGAGCGATTCACGCCAGATGCTTTCAAGGCCGTGGAGACATTCAAGACGATTGCCCAGTTTGTGGCGTTTTGTGACGCGAATGGGCGTACGCCCTATGCGCAGTTGATGCGCAAGGTGCTGGCGGCGAAGACGGAGAAGGCGAACCTTGCTGCCGATCTTTCGCGGGCGAAAGATTTGCTCTTGCGGAGGGATGCGCTCATTAAGGAGATGGATGCTCTGTTTAAGACGGAGCCGAAATCGCGCCGAGGGGTCATCGCTGGCGGTCTCGCGCACTGCCTTCGCGACGGTTCCCTTCCTGCCGAGGAGGATGAAGCCGTTCGCAAGACAATTACGGATGCGCTAAAGTCCGTGCGGCGCAAGACGTCCGAAGTCCTGCGCGTGTCGGACGGGCGCGGTCCTGAGGCGCGAATAGCGGCGGAACGCGCGGCACTTGGTGTTGCCATCCCAGGCGATCCGCTCGTGCGTCAGCCTTGGGCGGACCAGTCGAAAGGAGTGGGCAGATGAATGCGCGAGGTTCAATGCTTCTCGAATATGCCATGACGCTTTTCGTCGGCATCGTCTTTGTGGCGGCCGGACTATCGATCTTCGAGCCCGGGAACGGCTATACGGCTCTTGGCGAGAAATTTACGCAGTATTTCCAACGGCTTCTGGTTGGCATTTCCATGCCAGTTCCATAAGAACAAAACAAAAACAAAAAAGGAGAAAAATGAAAGCAAAAGAATGGTTCAAGAATACACGCCTCTGTCGTGGGCTTGCCCGCTTCGTTGGTGATGTGAATGGCGCTGTTGCGATGGAGTACATCGTGATCGCGCTTTTGATTGGGGCGGCGGTTGTTGCGCTCGTAATGGTGTTCGGCGGCAACATCCGCAACATGTTTGCAAAGAGTAATGAGGTGCTGACGTCGACCAAGATCAGCGAGGTGCAAAAGGTAGGTGACGACCACCGTGACGAACAAGGGAAGTTGAAGACAAAGAATACAGAAGCTGTTAAAGCCGGTGATACTCTTGGAGGCGACTTTTCTGATTCGCATGGCAGCAGCGGTGGCGGTAACGGCGGTCAACCATAATCTATGTTGTCGTTGCTTGTCATAGCAGGTCTTGTCGCTCCGATACTGTGCGTCCTTTGCGTAAAAGACGCACGGCATCGGATGCTTCCGAACGGCTGGACGTTAGCGTTGGCGCTTGAATGTGCCGTGCTGCGTCTGGCGTTCGGTGGCCTTGGCGGGCTGCTGGACGGGTTGCTGGGCGGAATTGTGTGCGCCGCCTTCATTCTTATGCCCTACCTGATGAAGGGCGCGGGCGGCGGTGACGTGAAGATGATGTTCGGCGCAGGAATCGCGACAGGGCTTCGTCTTTGCGTCGCCGAACTTCTTTTCGTCTCCGTTTTGGGGCTGGTTCTCGGCCTCGCAATGCTTGTCGCGGGCAGGGTTGCCTTTCGTCGGAAAGGGCGCAAGGACGACGAGGCGTACCGCATCCCGTTTGGCGTGGCAATTGCCGTTGGCACGGAATTGGCCCTTCTTTTCGCCTGGACGCTGGAGACGTGGAAATGAGGCGACGGCGGAAAGGTTCGATGATTCTTGAGGCGGCGATCACGATGCCGCTCTTCGTCATCATCGTGTTTGTCATAATTCAGATGTCGTTTGTCTGGGTGGCGAAGGAGGTCACGCACTATGCCGCCTATTGCGGGGCGCGGGCCGCGCTCGTGTACAACCCGGCGGATTATGCGCCGTCACGCGACTATGGCGTGGTGAAGCAGGCGGCGATGACGCCGCTTTCATGGATTTCTTGGTCGCTCAATGCACTTGGCGACTGGAGTAACTTCAGGATTGGTTTGACGGAAGTGCCGCTCTCCTCGTATATTCGAACGCAGACGCATGTGGAGGTTGAGGAATACAGGGTCATCGGTGAAACGAATCGGCAGGATGTAGCGAACATTCCCATTGAGGCGCAGTTCCCTGCCGTGACTGTGACGGTTGGTTTTGATTGTCCGGTATTTATTCCGCTTGGTGGTCCGATTGTCGCTTATTTCTTCGGGGCGAAAAAAGCGGGTATTTCGACGGAGGATGCAGTTGGCATGAATGGTTTTATGGCGCCGAAAGGCGGACTCGTTGATGCGACTCTCATGCCATATTGCCCAGATCCATCCATGCTCAACTGGTTCCACTATTCGATTCGCCTTACCGAGCGGTGTACGCTCGCAAAGCCGTGGAAGACGGTGACGTTCCCTGTCATGTCCGATGACGACCGAAGAAATGTATTGGGGATCAACTTGGGAGCTCACTGGTGATGAAGAAACTCTTCCAAGGCCTCCTTTACCGATTTGTCGCGTTTCACCATGACGAGCGCGGCTACGCTGTTATGGCGACGCTGGCGATCTTCCTTTTCCTCTTTGTCCTCTGCGCGGCGGTGTACGCCGTGGGAGAGACGATCCACGAGCGTATCAAGATACAGAATGCCTGTGACGCGGCGGCATATTCCGCGGCGGCGGTGCAGGCGGACGGTCTCAGCCGCATGGCCTGCGTCAACCGCGCCATGTCGTGGACCTACGTCCAGATGTCCAACCGCCAGATGGACTACATCACGTACAGGTGGCTGTGGCTTACCTGCAAACGGTTTGGAGAGGACAGGGACAATGCCAAGGGGTATGCAGACCAGATGATTCTTGTTGCAGATCGTGAATTGGGTTTTTTTGCCATTCTCGAGGCTGCGATTTCAGGAATCCTTGACTCCCTCTTGAAATCGTTCGGAGTTGAACTGCACTGCGACACTGGCGATCATCATCCAAGTCAAACGAACGGGCATCCATGGTGGGCAGGACAGGCTGGAAGGGGTAGCCAAAAGAATATAATATCGCTGAACAAATTTCCTGCTGTACCGAATGTGACTACGCACGACAATCTAAAAAGTGTGCGCACAACACTTGGAAGGATTTTTGACATAGGCGGATCGGATGGTAGTGCCAGCCTTCTTGGTAAGCTCATTGATTACGACAAAATTAACATTGCACAAATGAACAAGGCGCTCCCCCGCATTAACTATGAAATGACCAGGTCAATGCGTGAAACAGCTGAAAATGTCTTGAAGGCTTCGCTTGTGGACAGTCGACTTGCCCCGCAGGATTCTCTTTCTGACTACTATATCACGATCACGACACCTTATGCACGAAATCCATATTTGGCTGATGAATCCTCTACAAATATGTCGATGTCGATTGGTTCATATTTTTCACCACTTCGCAATACGGAACCGGACGAAAGACGCTTTCTCCAGTTTCAGAATGGCGTGAAGGATCTTGGGGCAAAACCTTTATCTGCGCTTTTCCCGACATTTGGTTTCGGGAATTCGTCTACCGCTTTTGGCCTCGACCAGTGGTTTATGCGTGGCAAGGGGGTTTATGATGGTGAAGATTCCGACATGCCTACTGGGACGGTTCGGGACGAAGGAACTTTGGGCATACAGCGTGTGTATAAGGATACGGATTTGAACGAATCGGGGGCTGGCGTTGAAGTAGCCGACCATTTTGTTCTGCATAAGGTATTTCGCGGTAATCACCTGATAAATGTTACCGAACTAACACGGTCTGCCGTTCAGGCGGGCGTTGCTGCTTTTAAAAGTTTTATTTCTGGCGGTGGGGAGATGTCAAGCCCAGACGATGATGTTGATGATGACCCAGATGAGGACGACGACATCATCGATGATTCGTCGTCGAGTGATGAGATCCGCGCCAGACTGGAAAGTCAAAAAGCAGAGTTGGAACGCGAAAAGGAAGAAGTTGATGCCAATAGGGCGGCTGTAGGAGCGGAACTTAACGAACTTAGAAGGCGATTGGCGGCGGCTGAAACGGCAGAGGAAAAAGCAGAACTGAACAAACAAATCGACTATAAGCAGACCGTTTTTAATGGATATACCGAAAGGATTAGCCAGATAAATGCTGACCTTCAGGAAATCAACGAATCTCTCAGAAATGTCGGTAATACACCTTCTCCGTCTACGGCTCAGCCTGGTGGTGGTGATGGTGCCACTGCCGATGAAAACCAGTATGGCGATTCAAAACCTGGCTCTGGGCTGGGAAGTTTCTTTTCCTCTTTGTTTACCACGGTTTTCGATTCCCTTATGTCGTTTCTGGGTGACAAGGTTATAGAAATCCAGCCTTCTTGTACTCATGTACATGGCGGTGAGGATTTTGTGCCGCCCATGTGCGAGGCCGTTCGTGAGACGACGGGCCTTGTGTCGCAGTATCGCTGGGCATCGTGCAAGTGGTATTGCATGACAACGCTCAAGGCTTACCTCTATTCGTTGATATGGAATCACCAAAAGATATGGTGTGACAGATCCACCAAGACATTTAAGAAGATATGGAAGTTGAAGTTCAAGGCGCACGGGAACGGGCATTTTGGATTCCCGAAATGGTTCTGCGCACGTAAGCCAGATCAACCATTAGAAACAGGAATCCCGCCTCTCGACAGAGTGTTGCACATGTTTCCACCTTTTCCTGTGCCAATCGCCTATGTCACTAACTACAATGTCACGGTGTCCCACGGCTATATGAAGACCCCGTTCGATCTTGAAGGCTTCATAGAACCGATGAAAGCACTTATTTCCAAGGATGGGTTCCATCGGGAAGAATACAACAGTTGTGCGCAGTTCTTCGATGGCAATTTCAATTTCTGGAGAGGTGAAGATTCATACGCAGGCCTCATCCAGGGGCATGCGCGAATTTATGGGGACGACAAGGAGATATTCGATAGCCGTTATGTCGGGGCGAGGTGTAAGCCATGGATTTTGAATGAAAAGTTTTTCAACGGCGAGGGCACGATCATTGTTGGCGCTGCTAAGAAGTTCTATAACCCGTTCTCGCAGCTCATAGGTTTTCTCGGCAATGAAAAGGGGATTGCCGACTACGACAAGAGCGTCCTTTCCGCATTCAAGATACCGAAGAACAACTACATGTGGACAATGTCTGCCGCGCGTGCCGGCGTCCGTCATCGTCGTCGCAACGGTAAGTTCGACAAGGAGCGCATGTATCAGGTTACGTACGACCCAACCCCAGATGCCGTGACACTGCATTATCATGACGACAAACCGGTCATCTATGATCATGGCGTGTTCGCATGGGTGTACGATGGAATGTCGGATGCAATGACGGAAGAAGACCTCGCGGAGGATAACTTCGATCCTCTCATCTGGAATGGTTGTGTGTGTAGGACGGAGAATGAGGGGCGGTTCCACGACATCTGGAATCTGTGCGAGTCCGATTGGGATGCCACATTGCTCCCGTTGCGCTACAGCTGCGTCAAGGCAAATCTCCGTTTGCCGTCTGCGGGTAATGATTCGCCGCGTAATTTCATGGAGCAGACGATAGGCGAACGGCGGCAGATGGTGGACTATGCATACAAGTGCAGAGAGAATCTGGACGAAGACGACAGCATCGGTGCCGGGACAAGCTGGGTATGGTCTTCGACAGGCGGGATGCAGTCGCTTGACACGATGGTCAATCCATTCACTGGCTCTTGGTGGAAGCGGGCGACGGAAGATTACTTCAATGTGCTTGATACAGGTTGGCAACATTCTCTTCAATTCCTACCGGCGGCAAACAAATTACCTGACGATAACGGAAATGCTGCCCAAATCCGCTATTGGAATATGCTTCAGCAGAACAGAATCCTATGACGCATACGCAAAATACGGTAGGCCGAGTCGTTTCAGATGTGCCACATAAGCGCGGCTCCATTATCATGGAGTTTATGCTTGTGATGCCCATTCTTTTGTTGCTGTTTGGTGCGACGATGCTGTGGATGGACATATCGCTTGGCAAGATGTACATTCAGGAGGCGAACCGTAATCTTGCCTGGTTGACGGAAGACCGCTATGATGATGGCAAGATCAAGGCGGCGTTGTACGATTCCGCCCGAGAGCCGTATGCACTCAGGAACAAAGTCGAAAAAAGTTTTGGCGGCACAGGGGACATGTGGAACTACGCTGGCGGTACGACGAATGTATGGGGACATCTCATATCCGATTTTGCGAACGGGAAACAGAAGTTGGACATGGGAAGCAAATGCAAATGGAATGAGATGACGTCTGGCAATATGGATCTGAAAATGGCGCATCTGTCCGGAGTGTATATGGGCGCTGTTGCGCTTGGTAGCGTATTACGGCCTGATGGCGAAACGAAACATCTTTATGCGGCGGCTTACGATTTCACGCGATCCAGACGCGGTGGAGGTACGAACGATACAGTGGTGTTAGACAAGAACCTCGAGGCGGTGGTGATTCATCGGGCTACCGGTAACGATATTCGAGAGAAGATAAACACCCCGAACCATCTTGTTTCATTCCCGTTGCTGTTTGGTGGGTTGCTATACGAGTCCTGGCCGACTGACGGCACGAGTTTGCAAGAGTTGGCGGAAGAAATAATAGATCAGGATGTGAGTGTTGGCGATGATCCAGTGAGAGACTTTTTTCATGGCAGGAGGCAATTGTGGTGAAATGGTTTGCAATAATTTTTGTTTTCACCTCATTGCAAGTGATTGCGGTTACTGATCCTAACGAGGGCTTTATTGGCTGGCAGGGTGGCTGGATTGGAAATTTGCCAATTGGGTGGAATGAAAGTTTCAAGACTGACTATTATGAAACTCATATTAAGATTGTGCAGCCTAAGATTGATTTTATCGATATAAAAGATTATGGCATGACAGAATATGCGCTGGGTCAGGAGGGAACAACTACACAATTTGCAATACTGCTTGAAGACTACGTATTCTATGATTACGAGGGGAATAGATATGTAATCCCTGCAGGTTTTATTTTTGATGGAGCTTCAATTCCAAGCTGGGTGACGGAACTTGGTTTTCCATATAGTCCATTTCACGAGAAAGTGCTTCCCGCAGGTTTGATACATGATTACATGTATAGAAATCCGGATATGTTTTCTCGGGAATATGCGGATAAGATGTTTCGCAGTAATCTTATCGCGACAGGCGTAGGCAAGCTCGCTGCCGAGGCCATGTATGATGCTTTACGCATGGGAGGATGGTGGGCGCATAATGGTCATGTATGGCGTAAGTGGTGGGAACAAAAATATGGCATATTCACATTGAATGAATATTATGAGAACAACTTAAGGATATATTGGTCTACACATGGTAATGGAACTGATCCTAACTATGGTAGTGTTGGTTCCGGGGGTGGCAATGGTGGCGCTGGCTCTGGAAGCGGCGGCGGAGGTGGTGGTGGAGATGGATCCGGTTCAGGCGATGGGACTGGTTCCGGTTCAGGCTCCGGTGACGGACTTGGAACGGGCGGCGGCGAGCCGCCGATGACCACTATCGACCCTGGCTATGGCTTGCCGGAAGTGACGGTGCCGTTGCCGGATGTGGTGCTGCCGAATGGAGACGGAACAATGCCTTGGGACAAAATCGTAGGATTTGAAGTGAGATATGATCGGATGCTGTTTCTTCTATCCGGCGATCTTCCTAGTGGATCGGACTTCAAAAATGCATTTAACGCGCTCTTGAATATAAAGGGACAAATTAAAGATCAAGCCGAGCGAATATCAGGCGAGTTGAGCTCAGATAGTCAGAAGATTGGGCAGAGATGAGAACGATTACTAATATTTTGTTTTCTTTTGCTGTCGGTGTCGCTTTCGCGGCATCTGAAGCCCCCAGAAACGTTCCCCCAGTTTCGCCGGATGCGACAGGTGCGTCCCTCCCGCCGCCGTTTGCGCTCCCATCTGGCGCGAAGGTCCTTTTCAAGGATGACAGCGGCAAGACGTGGCGGCAGAACGGTGTGGCGACAGGGACGGTGCAGACGGTGCAGGCCGCGTTCTCCAATCAGCTTGTCAAGGCGAAGTTCAAGTGCAAGCACGTAATACCCTTGGAGGAAAAGACAGGGCGCGTCCTGGAGGAATGGCGCAAGGGAGACCAGTCGCTTCTGCTGATGCTGTGGCCGAGCGAGAAAGGCATGACGATGTTCTCGTGGGGGATTTCGAATGAGTAGATTCTCCCATGTCTCATGCGCGACGTTCTCCGACAAGGGGCTTGTGCGCGAACAGAACGAAGATGCCGTTTTCGCCTTGCACGAGGATGGTGTGTTCGGCGTGTCCGACGGCATGGGAGGCGGCGAGGCGGGAGAACTGGCGAGCGCTTGGGTTGTAGATGAAATCGAAGCGGCTCTTTCGGGGACGGAAGACGAGTCGCCCGGCATCCGCCTGTCGGCCGCTTACGAAGCGATCAACCGGGCGAATGGACGCATTCGCGCCTACGCATGCGAGAAGACCTATAAGATGATGGGGGCGACGGTTGCGCTCCTTCTGCTCAATCCGTGGGATGCGTCTGTCGCCTACGTCGTTCACGCTGGAGATAGTCGCGTCTACCGTCTGCGAGACGGCGTCCTCGAGCGCCTGACTGTAGATCACACCATCGGTGTGGATATCGCGAAAATGACGGGCGACGGCATGGTGGCCGACCATCGCGCGTCGCATCTTTCGCATGTCTTGACGCGGGCCATTGGTACATCGGAGGCCGTTTGCCCAGAATCGCTTCGCGTCGCAGTCGAAAAAGGCGATCTGTTCCTCGTCTGTACTGACGGCGTTTCGACGATGTTGAACGATGAGCGGCTGCGCGAAATCCTCGTTTCGTCAGACTCTCCTGGGGCCATCATAGAACAGGTGTCCAATGCCGTGCGCGAGGCGGGTGCGGTTGATAACTATTCAATGGCGGTTTGTTACTTGTCGGGGGCTTTGCCAGCCCCGGAAATCCAAACGGAAGATGAAATGCGTGAAAGCTCATATCTGGAAGAGAGGTGCAAAGGATGAAACTCGTCGCATCAATCGTGGCGTTGTTGTCTGTTTCTGCGATGGCGGCCGCACCGTCAACGACAGCGGCCGCCCGGCCGACGGCCGACCTTGTTGTCGCGTTCGATACGTTGCAGGCCGAAAAGGCAATGGACGGCGAATTATGGAAGCGGATCCAGACGGACAAGAAGAAAGCGCAAAAGCGCTCCAGGGACAAGTCGCCGTTCAAGACCGAAGGTCGAGACATCGTCGGCACCGTTAATGTCTCTTTCATTTCGTTTTCGCCGTTTCGCTTCGTAGCGGACGGCCTCTTGGGCGTGAGTGGTGGCAAGGGGTCCTCCATTAAGGAAGACGCGGCAGTGTTGGCCGACATGGCGAAGGATTCTGGATACGAGGTCACGAAGAGCGGTGACAAGAAGGCACCAGTTTATACGTTCGACATGAAAGCGGTTCCGGACGACGATGGGGACGAGGAACTGCCCGTAAGCGGCGCCGTGCTGACCGTCCTGGACGATTCGCAGGCGCGCTTCACGGCCCGTTGGGGGATTGAATCGGACGATGCCCAGAAACTGGAACAGTCCGCTGCGGACACTGTGACGACAAACACTACGCCGCCTCTCGCCGCCGCGCTGGCGGCAACGCCGCTTTCCAGTTCTGCATTGGGACTTGTTGGCAATGCCGAACGGCTGGCGGAGCTGCCGTTGGGCGCGAACGAGGAGCAAAAGGCGCTAAAGGAGCTGCTTGTACAACTTAAGACGTTTGCCCTCGTGTTCCGCGCGGAAGGTGCCGATTTGCGTATCGGGGCTAACCTTGTGTTCAAGAGTGAAGAGACTGCTGCGGTGCGTCGCGCCGAATTCGTGCATGACTGCGAGCAGTTGCGCACGGAAATGGTTGTGCGCGGCGGCAGGATGTTGCGTACGATCACAGCGGGAGGGGAGGGCCGGAGCTTGAAGGTGGATGCGGCTATTGACATCCGCAGCGCCTGGTCGTATCTCGGCCGCTTCGAGAATCCCGGACGTAGGCGCAAGAAGAAAAGCCTGAGAAAGTGAGGTGCTAAGGAATACATGAAAACAAAAGCAATCAGAATTGCCTTAATGCTTGCAGTTGCCAACGTGCTGTTGACATGTCAGGCCGATGATAGGACTAGGGAAAGGTGGACGTATGTGGCGTCTGGGATGTATCCGATATTTGAATGCCCGGAACGAGACTATGATGTCGTGGGCCTTCGCTTCAACCTTCTTGCTGGGCGTCACCGCAACATGACGGGAGTCGACTTCGGCACCATCGTCAACATCTGCGACGGTTCTTGCTCGGGCGTCGAGTTCGCCGGCATATGCAACGTCGTCGGCGACTCGGCTTGGGCCCTGCAGATTTCGGCGGCCTGCAACTATTCGCACCACGACGCCCGCGGCATGCAGCTCGCGCTTGTAAACTGGGGTGACGAGGACATGGTCGGCCTGCAGCTTGGAGGATTCAACTGCGCCGGAATGTTCGGCGGATGCCAGATCGGGGTCCTTAACTCCGCAGAGTCTGGCGGGGGCGTCCAGATCGGAGTCGTGAACGTGTCCGATGAGTTCGTAGGTGTGCAGTTCGGGCTGCTCAACATCAATCTGTCCTCCGGTGTCCCGGTTCTGCCGATCATGAATGTGATGTTCTGAAATGGGGATGCGGAAAATGGAAATGAGGAAATACGCGAGGAAGTTTGCTGCGGCCATGATGTTGGCCGCAGTTGGCGGGTGCGCCTTTACAGGAATACGGCGTGAGCCCGCCGCACCGCCAACATTCAAGTACGCCAATCCACAGTTGCAGTCAGTACTGCATGATATACCTGTTGTCATTGATTATGTGGATTGTGTGGAGACGGCCATGGTGAACAAGCGCAGCATCTTTGGTTCGCTGAGCTTCTCTGGAACATTCCCGCTCCGGCACATTGCGCTTAGGGAGTTTGGCCGGTTCGTAGACGAGAATATGCGTTCCCCGCTCGATGGGGAAGTGGAAAAAGCCGTTCTCAAGATCTACTCCAAAAGAGTCCTTGTGGAGCAGAAATGGTCGAAGTCGCACGCGGAGATGGTATTTGACGTACAACTGCTTGATCCGAGGAGCGAAGACTCGCGCCCGTATTTCCGGAGTTCGTTCCGCAGCGAATGGAGCTCCGTCCACAAGGATGACACGGTCGTGCCGGAGTCGGTGTACAAATGCGTGGGGCAGATCGTAGGCGAATTCGCCGCCGCGCTTGCTGCGGACCGCAGCGCAATGCGTAGGTTGGCTCTTGTCGCGCAGCCGCAGAGAAGACTTGAACCGCCAAGTTTAAAGGAGATCGCTTTTGGAGAAATCAATAACGGTGTTGTGTCCGGCAGGTGCGTGGTTGACTGCAATGGATGGGATGGCTTCAACACGGACAAGTGGGCTCGCGGGCAGATAAACAGCAGCTGCTGCATGAAGCTCGGATCCGAGCCTGAACGGATGCGTGTGGTGTATTCCTCCGACTCTTACGATGCGACGAAGAAGCGTTGGCATTATGAATTCAAGGCGTTTGTCCGGGCGCCAATGGTTATAGACTATAGCCCGCTCTTGCGCAGCGGTGTCTGCATTGGGGATCTCGGATTGCTGAATCTGGCACCGGATGCTGCCGCACTTAAGATCAAGGAATTTGTCATCAGCGAGATGCGCACACGTGCAGGGGCGGTCCGTTCCGCCGCTGGCCTGAATGATGTCTTAGTGCGTTTCGGCGCAGTGAAGACGGATCCAGTAGGCAATACGATGCAAGTGGAATTCAATCTTCCTTATTGATTTGGTAAAAAAATGAAAGTGAACAAAGGAAAAGCATGAAGAACACGTTGAGAATCCTAATGGTGGCTTCCACCATCGCAACAGCTGGCTGCCTTTCCAAGACGGCCGCAATGCTTACGTCCACCGATCCGGTGGAGCAGGGGCGGTATACTGTGCTTGGCTCGGAGGTGTCCGGCACCGATACGCAGGTCATGATTCTGTTCATGACATTTGGCGCATCTGGCTCTGGTGCCCGTCGTGCTACAGAAGATGCGCTTTCGCAGGCGCCAAGTTCCGATGCACTTGTCCGCGTTGCCGTCGACACGGAGGAGTTCTACTTCCCGTTCAACTTCATCATCGCACCGATTGGCATCGTCAAGACGCGTGTCTCCGGTACTCCGATCAAGATCAACCAGAACTGACCTGTCGAATGGAACGTAATGCAAATCTGCGCCTGGCGCTGCTCCTCGCGCTGGTTGTCGGCTGTGCCTCGCATCAGTCGCCAGAACCGCCGCGGAAGGCAGTGTACGCCGACCCGAACGGAATCGTCGCCGGCACGGCTGGCAAGGCCACGATGTACGACCTCGAGTCCGCCGCCGTTGAGCTGATGGAGCAGATGCGCTCCAGCCCTCGGTTCTCCGAGGAGTACGCAGCGGCCACTAACGCCTTGCAGCACGAGTCCCCGCCCAGGCGCCGCCCGATGATCGTGGTGGCGTTCCTCGAGAACAGGACGACGCAGCGGGTCCAGGGGCGTCTCGATGCGGTGCGCGACACAATTTCCGCGGCGCTTTACAACTCCGGCGTCTTCGACGTCAAGGACGACGAGGCGACGTCCAAGATCCTCGGAAGGATCGTGCGCGGCGTCGACGGCGGAATGGAGAACGGCACTTTGCTCCAGACGGTCGGCGAACGCGACGCGCCAGACTTCATGCTCACCGGCGAGCTGCGGCACTTCGAGGACTTTGGAGGCGTCCACACCTACCGCCTGGCACTCGCTATCCACAGCTTCAAGACTGGCAAAATGATTTGGCAGGGCATCCAGACGAGGGTGAAACTGTGAAGAATCTCTTTAGGAAACATTTTATGCGCGTATTTGCGGCTATCGTTCTTTCGACGGCACTTGTAGGAGGGTGTGTAAGCGAAAGAACGGATGTATGGGCTGACGTTAAAGACTTTGGACCTAGCATAAGGACTCGCCACCGCTATAAGCTTTCCGGGTACAGATGGAAGTGCCCAGATGAAATCCGTGCCTATTTTCAGAATCCGGGGTTGGGTAACGCCAAGCTGAATGAGTGGTGCAGGGAAAACGAACGAATTATTTTTAATAGGTATTCTGCCGCATTATATAAGCATCAGCCGGACGTGTTTTCCGACACAGGTATTCCCATTGTATTGAACGAGGTCTCTAGCACGCAGAGCAGCGACATTTTCCCGACTTTTGTATTGTCGATCTTGTCATTTTTTGCATTTCCCGCATGGATTCAGGGAAGCGGGGAGGATGTCGTTGCAATCGACGTTGGCAATTCGGGTGTTGGAATCGGGAAGGTCGTCGTCGGAATGTGTTCACAAGAATCAATTTCGTTGATCATACCATCGTCGTTGTTGCTTAATGGTGAAGGTGCGCATTGCGAAAAAGATACTGGATATTCTACATCATTTTTTGAAAAAAACAGAATCTTTTTTGACCGCTATAAAACGTCGGAGCGTGATGGCGTTGGCGGAATCATGGCATACGCTATTGCATCTCGGCTAAAAGAACTGGAAGACTCGGGGCAGATAGACGCAATTCTCGTGCAGGGCACCCACGGAGACGGGAATTTGAAGGCGAAATACAAGGCTTCTACCGTGCCCATACAAAAGCCGCCTTATAGGATTGCATCGTTTGTTCGCGAAAGCAACAGCGACTTCGCGTATGCTTTTGCGCTTGAAATGAACGGCGAGCCGTCCATTGAGACGTTCTTTGGCATACAGACCATTTTTGTTCGCGAGGTTCTGAGTGCTTACAAGATGGAGCATCCTGACGCCGATGTTTCCAATTTAAAAGTAGATGTTCAGCCACGACTGTTAAACGGGCGCATAGAAGGCCGTGTTGCTGTGCTGACCATTGTGCCGCTTTCGCAGTCCTACGACACAAACACACGTCGAGGTAGACTTTCCGTGCGATTCCATGCAGGACAGTCTGTTGAAGCGCGAGCGTGGATTCGCAAAAATATCGAGACGCTTGTGCGGGACAAGAACATTGCGCAGACCACCAGTCGGCTGCCTTCTGCTGCGACATATTACTTGCTTGGAGAGAGGATTGTCGGGGATACGATGGAAGTGGAGTTCAAGGCAGAATGAAGATTCTGGTAATAACTTCGCTTTGCTTGTCGTCAGCTCTGGTGACGTGTGGATGCCTGCATTACCGGTCTGTGGCCGCAGTCGATGTGAAGGATATTGGCGTTCCGATTAGCACTCGTTTTAGGTATTGTCTTTTATTGGCACATGACAAGGAGAAAAGCGGAGAGGGTGAAAGATTGCGAACGCGCATGAAGCGACACCAACCTGCGGTTTTTGCTGACGATGGAATCCCAATTATCATTGCAGAAAGAGACGAGAGCCATGAGGATTGGGGGTGTTGGAAGATTAATCGTTATCAGGATCCGATGGGCTTTGCGGCAAAGCGCGTGTTGTATGCTTGTAGCTTCAGCGCGATTCCGCTTTTCAACGGTACGGAATCGGTTGCAAGAGAAGAGATGAGCCTTGCCAACGAGCGCCATCCGGCAATCAAGTTCAGAATCTATCGGAGGCAGGACAATGTTTTTTCTTTTCTTACTCCACTGCCATTTTTGTTGTATGGCGGCATTCCAGACATGAGAGGGTGCGACAGTGGCGTTGTCAGGGTTAAACGGGAAAGCCTTTTCACGGGGTCCGAAGTCAAGTTTGCGCATGAACACCCTGAAGGCGATGAGGTCTTGGCATATGCGTTTGCGGTGAAGTTGAAGGAATTGGAAGATGCAGGGGGAATCACGGAGTCAAGATTGCAGGAGTCTGCGCGCATGATGTTGTATCGCAAGGATTCGATTGCACAGGAAGTGGCAGGAAAGACGTCGGTGTCCAAGTTGCGGCCCGAGGCCAAGCTTCTTTCGCATCAAAAGTCTCAGTACAGAATCGATTCCCTTGTTCGCGAAAGCAACAGCGACTTCGCCTACGCGTTTACGCTGGAAATGAATGGCGAGCCGTCCATTGAGGCGTTCTTTGGCATACAGGGCGTTTTCGCGCGCGAAGTTCTAGATGTCTATATGGCGGAATATCCTAATGCCGATGTCTCGACGTTGCGGGTCTATGTGTTGCCTCGGTTGTCCCATGGCAGAATAGAGGGACGCGCCAAAGTACTGACTATAAAGCCTCTCTCGCTTTCCTACGACGCCGCCACGCGGCGCGGCAAGCTGTCCGTACGGTTCAACGATGGGCAGATGGAGTCGGCGCGCGCGTGGATCCGCAAGAACGTCGAAACGCTTGCCCGCGACAAGAACATCGCGCTTGTAACGGGCGAGATCCCGCCAGCCGCGAAGTTCTACCTAGGCCGCGAGGAACTGAAGGACGGAAACGTCCTGGAGATTGAATTCAAAACGGAGTGACGAAAGGAAATGCAAATGGAAAACAACAATTCGTTTTTGGAGCGGTTTCTAGCGTCGGCGGCAACGCCGAAGCGTGGGTTTCTACACTACAAATTCAAATTAAACAAGAAATCAAAAAGGAAGCAGAAGGCGATTGCTATGGCTTTGATACAGGGAAAGCGCACGAGTAAGATGTCTACAACTACACGGCTATCACTTGCGTTCATTTTATCTGTCTCGGCCTTGTTGACTATGGCTGGATGCGAACGAGTAGCGCCAAGACAGGAGGTGGTGAGGACGGAAATATGTTCGTCGCCAGATATTAAAATCATAGAGGAACTATTGAGTACGGACGCAAATGTCAGGAAAGATGCCAATGAGAAGGTGCGAATAGCCATTGAAGCAGACATGCGGGCGGAATTGAGTAATGTGGTGGAGGCGCATATTAGTTGGAAAATGGGTCCGTTATTTCCAGATGTAAGGCGCGAAAAAGCTAGAAGTCATTCCGGAACTTTGCGCGAATTCGTGATTCGTACCGCTGCTGCATGTGGGTGGTGGCCACAGGAGGTCGCAGACAATGTTATACGATGTACAGTTTACTCAAGAAAACCTTTTGGTCCGACAACGTTTGAATGCATTGTAGATGTTATTTGCCATGCAGATGATAGACTTAGCCTTTTGTTTGTCGGTCATGAATACCACACAGATTTTGAGTGGATTCATGCTGCCGGGCTGTATAGCGGGCTCACAGGAAAAAGCATGTGTCATGATAAGTACGGGGATCCAATGGACGATAGAATGAGAATCGGCAGGGATTTCGGTATCGACGGAGGAAAGCCTGTGTCAGCACCTGCGGCTATGGATGCGTCATTCTTTGAGATTCGGAATGGCACCGTGTACAGATTGAAACAGAATGTTGACGCCGAGGAGCTTGTCATTCCGGCTGGTGTCAAAGGTGTCTGCATAGACGGGCTTGTACATGGAAATGTACGGCGAATCGTGATTCCCGAAGGTGTGGTACGGCTTGGGCGTCAGTCGGGCGGATATAGGCCTGGGACGAAACTTGAGGCCGTCAAGCTGCCGGCCTCCGTTCGAGAGCTGAGCCCTACCGCTTTTGATGGGCATTGGCGCCGCCTACATTCAATTGAGGTTGCCGATGGATCGCCATATACCATGAAGGACGGTTGTCTCATTGATACACGAAACGGTTCGTTGGTTTTCGCGCTTCCAGGACGGGGACGAATTATCGTTCCGTCGTCAGTGAAAACGATTGGCGAATATGCGTTTAATTCAAACGATGCCACGGAGATTGTTCTTCCCGAGGGTGTGCTCGTAATCGATCGTGGTGCTTTCTATGATTGCCGGTCGTTGGAGCGTCTATCCATTTCGGACTCGCTGATCTCGATTAAGTCCGATGCATTTAAGAATTGTGGCAAGCTCGCAGAAATCTCTGTGGCAGAGGGCAATCTAAGATATTCCGCTCGTGATGGGCTTTTGATTGACAAGGAATCGGCTACACTGCTTCGAGCGTTCGGCCCGCTCATTTCAGTGACGATTCCCGATGACGTAAAGATTATTGGCGCGAATGCATTTTCGTTTCTAAAGTCGGTTGTTTCCATTGTTGTGCCGGATGGCGTTCGTCGTATTGAAGATGGTGCTTTCTCCTATTGCACAAAGCTGGAAGAGTTGCTGTTGCCAGAGCAAGTGGAATTCTGCGGAGATCATTTCATCATGGGTTGTGAGAGTTTGCGAAGTGTGCGCATCCCGAAGGGACTTGGCAGTCTGTCCGGCATGTTTTCAATCGGCGGTTGCTCCCGTCTGAGGGAGATTGTCCTCCCTGAAGGATTGAGAACTATCTCGACTGGGGGATTGGGGGCCATTTGCAGATGCGATGCCCTTGAGCGAATTGTTCTTCCATCTTCTGTGACGAGGATTGGTTCGGGCGGTGCCTTTCAAGAGAACAAGAACCTCAAGATGTTTGAAGTCCATCCCGACAACCTGGCGTTTCGAGCAGAAGATGGTGTCTTGTTCAGTAAGGATATGACGCGGCTCGTTCGTTGCCCTGAGGCAAAAATGGGGGTGTACAAGATTCCTGATACCGTGCTGAAGATCGATGCCTGTGCGTTTGCACAATGTCGCAACCTGTCGGAGATTTACATCCCGACGAGCGTGACGGACATTGGATATGGCGCATTCAAGGATTGCCCCGCAAAAACGAATCGAGTTACAACCCTTAACGGCGAAGCATCGCAGTCGCCGGCGATGATCGGCAGACCACAGAAGGAGGGACACACGAAAACCGAGCATGGCTTTGTGGCGTCAGGAGTCTTTGGGGATTCATTGTCCCGTGGCTTGGTTGCAGGGTTTACATTTGCCACGGATACTTCGGATTTCGTTCATCCTGAAAGGTTGTTTCGGATTGCCCACGAGTCGTCGCGTAAGCCTTTGGTTTCCAATGGGGTCTTGCCGCTGAATGGTTGCTATTCTGGGCCTACGAACACAACGACGGATGTCGCCATCCCAGAATTGCGCTACGACCGTTTTTCTGTTGCCGTTTCATTCAAGCCTGATTTTGATGGTGTTCGCTACGGAATGCCATTGATCTCATTTGGCGGAGGATGGCGCTGGTTTCACGTCTTTTTGAATAAGGATGGCAATGTTGACATCAGCTTCAGGGGACTCTTTGCTCGTGATGTAATTCACTTCACATTGAAGGACAAGTTCTCGAAAAATGAGTGGAATAGTTTCGTCGTCACGTTCGACTTCGATTCGCGGCGACTCGTTGCTGCCCTTAACCACGGGGAGAGGGCAGAGTTTGACTTGCCAAATGACTTTGCCTATCGGTTTCAAAGTGATGATTGGGATCAATGTCGATCCGTCCAGTTCGCCGACCTGAACAATGGAAGTGTTTTCAAGGGTGAGATTGATAGCCTTCTTCTTTACAACAGACCGCTTTCATGGAATGAAATGCAGCAGTTTTGTGGGAGGAAAATCTTGAAGGAGCTGTTCAATCCAGGGCTTTGGGGAGGTAAGAGCATGGCAATGATGCCGTCTGTTACGAATCGGCAGGGGAGTGGGTCAAACTGGCGGATTGAAGCGACGGATGAGGCGTGCTTTTATTGGAATAGCAGATTGTCTGACGGCAGATGGACGTTGGATGCACACTTGGATGGACACGGGGTTTCGGTTGGTCTTGAGCGTCCGCGAGGTGAAGGCGTCCTCGATCTCCGCAAGCCCGTATTGGACGGAACGGGGAGGACGGTCCCTATTGTCGGTATCGGTCCTGATGACATGAAACGAAGCCATGTTGGCGTCAGGCACTCCGCGCCTATCGAGTCCGTGAATCTGCCTGATACCCTGATTTGGCTGGGGCCTGGCGCCTTGGAATGCTGTGATAGGCTGACATCCGTCAAATTGCCTCAATCACTTCGCCGTATCGGGTCGTGCGCATTTTCAGGCTGTAGTAATCTTAATCGGATTGAGATCCCGACTGATGTGGAATTTCTGTCACGTGATCGCGTCTTTATGGGGTGTTTTTCGCTTGAGGAAATTGTCGTTCAATCCGAAAAGGCCGGGTACAAGACAGAGGACGGCGTTCTCTTTTCGTCTGATGGCAAAATTTTGATTGCCTATCCGGGAGGACGTCGCGGTCCATATCGGGTGCCCAGGGGTGTCAAGCGTATCAGTGAACGTGCCTTCCTTGGATGCTCAAAGTTGACGGAACTGCACATCCCAGCGTCTGTGCGTGAAATCGAGGACTACGCATTGGCAGATTGCAAAGGGCTTAAGCATATCGAATTCGAGGACACGTCATTTGATTTGAATCAGGACAGAGTTTTCGGGCGGTCCTATCCTGGCAGACCATCTGTTTCAAGACCGACAACAAATCTTCAATCCAGTCATATGCCCGAGACTGAAGTTTCAACAGACAAACGAAGTGAAAAAGATGCAGGCAAACCGTCAGCGGCATTTGATGGCTCTATGTCGAATCCATTGTCCTCAGACTTGATGACGGGTCTTGCCGTTGCCATGACAAGCGAAAAGTTGCAATCAAATGAGCAGACGACAAAAGACATCCCTGATTTCGTTAGAATCCCAGCTGGCGTCAATGCCGGTGCTGCTCCTTATGCGAACTTGGGTCTTAGAGAATATGAAAACAGGATGAGCCATGACATGTACATGGATACGACGGAAGTGTCCTTCCTGAAGTGGAGAACTGTCAAGGAATGGGCGAAGACAAACGGTTATGAATTTATTAATGGGGACAAGGCGCCAGACTTTCTTGGCGGGGGAGATAGTGATAAACTTTTTGAGATTGAAGAGCGAGATGTCAAGAAGGATAAATATCCTGTGACTGGCATGACATGGTACGACTGCCTCAAGTGGTGCAATGCAAGAAGTGAAATGGATGGGTTGGAGCCGGTGTACTACGTGGAAGGAAGGCCATACAAGAAGGGTGTGCATGAACCCGCTGCGGATGTGTCGAAGTCTGGTTGGCGGCTGCCAACTGAAGATGAGTGGCAGTATGCGGCGCGAGGTGGTAAAATAGGCCTTCGTTTTCCGTGGGGAAATACGATTAGCCACAAAAATGCCAGCTATAACGGCATGAAGAATGATCGTGCCTACCCCTATGACCGGTCGGAGGGCGAACACCCAACTTACGGCGGACTTGGGGAGGCTCCAGTCGCTTCGTTTGATCCCAATGGCTATGGTTTGTACGATATTGTCGGGAACGCCCCGGAATTCACACAGGATTCTAATAATGGATGGGTGAGTGTGTGCGGTGGACGGATAGGGCAGCTCGCTCATTTCTTGCAAATCCAACATCATGACGGATGTGAGAAAACAGAACGAAGGTGTGGCTTCCGGGCAATGCGTCTTGCTGCAGAGAAAGAAGCGAAGACAGAGACAACAATTACTGTAGATCAGGGACTTGTTGAGAAGATGGCCGCAGCAATAAAAGATTCTCTGCAGCAGCCCAAATCAAAGATGGAAAACTTTGCGCGCAACATGGCGACATTCCCGTCGTGGAAAAAGTCTCTGAAAGGAGAGGCGTATTCTGTGGGAGACTATGTTTGCATTTGGCAAAAGTCTCCTCCACTTGACATTGACGCGGATTCGCACAGTTGGCAGGCAGGGTTGGGAGATGAGAAATATCGTGCACGGATAAAGGAACTTCGAGACTCAAACCTTTCTTATCTTCATTCGTTAGCTATCTACGATCCTGCCTGGTATGAAGGAGGAGCCCCAGTCCCTTGCATTGTCCTCACGGTGGAGATGTCCAGATTTACAGAAATTCCTTACGTATGTGCTTTTACGCCCGATGGACACAAGAACTTCGGCAAATCTGAATCGCTTTCAAAAGACGCTGGGATGTTGCTTAACGCATTTACCGCCGTTTCCTTCGCCCTTGACAAGACGCCGGAAAAGATTGGTGATGCAGAGGAGGTCCTTTCGTTGTTGAAACGAATGAAGGACAAGCCCAAGGGAAATAAGGCAATGTGTGCCAATTGTAGAGGGTCTGGTCTTGTAGGCGGTTCGGTTTGTTCGAGGTGTAAAGGGTGGGGCAAAGTATCGGGCATCGGTGCTGGCAAGTGCGCAGAAGGGGGATTGTCATTATGAATTCATCAAAAAGCATGGGCGCAGTTTCGCCAGTTGCATCGTTTCGTGCTATAGACTGGGTTGTGGCTGTGGTTGCATTGGCTGCTTGCCTTTTTCTGCTTTCCGGCTGTGTCAATTCAAGTGCGCATGTGGACGCACCGCGAGAGTTGATGAGAGCACAACTTGAAAAATCCGTACGGGAGTTGATGCAAGAGATGCTGGCGAGTCCGCAGTTCTCGGAGATTTACGAGAAAGTGAAAAGTGCGAAGAGAGGCAGGCCTGTCATAGGGGTAGAGATAGGTAGAATTCCGAATGAGTCGATTTATGTGCGTCTTATGCATGTGATGCGTCATGAGCTTTTAAGATCGTCCCTTTGGGACTTCTCCTCCCGATTTGAAACTGTTCAGGCCGAATATGCAAACTACCGGTTTAGACGTTATCACCCATATCCGTACGATAGGATAAGGCAACTTGACCATGAACTTGATGAACTTAGACGGAAAGAACTGGATTTTCTGCTGATGGTGGAATTGGCGAATCCTACAGATCTGGGCGACAGTTCTAGTTTTGTTCTTTTTATGAATCTTATTTACGACAGTGAGACCGGCGAGGGCGTGTTTGTGGGTCAGACAAACGTGAAGCTATGATGCTGCATTCGGGAATGGATTCGAAAAAATATCGAGACGCTGGCCCGCGACAAGAACATCGCGCTTGTAACGGGCGAGATCCCGCCAGCCGCGAAGTTCTACCTAGGCCGCGAGGAGCTGAAGGATGGCAACATACTGGAGATCGAGTTCAAGACGGAGTGAAGAAAGGAAATGCAATATGAAACATTTACTTTCAACTTCCATGATCACAGTTGCGCTGCTATGCGTCATCGGATGCAGTCACACCCGTACATCCGCCATTGTGTCCGTGGGGGGTGGAGTTCATCAAGTGGTCACGCGAAACCACTATAAGCTCGTCATGGTAAATGCGGACGGAATCGAGACGCGGATGCCCTTGCAGCAGCTTCGAAGCTTTAACGACAGAATGAAGAAGCATCAGCCAAATGTCTTTACGGATGACGGGATGCCATATACGATAAGAGCTGCTAAACACATGGGTCAATATTTATCTGGTGGAAATCCTCTGCCAACCCTCATGTCCCTTGGTTTGCTTCCGCAATGTCATGGCTATGGGAGTAGTGAGCGCACTACATTTGATGTCCTGCGCCGTCCCAACGCCAGTGCGACGTTCGATATCCATAGAATGCAGGACCACGCCTTTTCACTGTTTTCGCCGTTAGCGCTCCTCTTGTATAATGACGATCCAGAATTTCCCAGTGGATGCGAAAAGGGCAGCGCCGTCACATTGTATTCGGGCGGCGTTGGCGGCGACGATTGGCTAGATAATTACAATGACGCATACGATTCGGCAAAAGCATACGCCATAGCCGCATTGCTGAAGCAAATGGAAGACGATGGCCGCATAGATGTATCGCATAGGATGGATGAGGGACGGACTACATCGCGGTCCGGCCCGGCCGGAGACAAATTCGAGATTGTCGATTTCAAGAGGGACAACGGTCTCGAACATCGCTACTCGTTTACAGTGAAACGGCGAGGAGGTGGGACTGTCACGATGCGCGATGCCCGCGATCTCAAGAAGTCATTGAGGACGATGGTGAGAGACGATTACATGGCCTCGTTCCCGGATGTCGTTCCTGGATCGCTGGTCGTGGACTTCCCGGAGTTCGCCTTGCGGGATGGAAAGATCGTCGGCAAGTCTGCGGCGCTGTCGCTTTTGGTTGAGTCGCTTAAGTATGACGCCGACACTCATGTCGGTACGATGCGCATTCGCGTTGGCGAAAACCAGTTCGAGGACGCAAGGAGATATGCACGAAGAAACATCGAATCATTGGTGAGAGACAAGAACGTCGCACTTGACGCGAAGGCCATTCCTGCCACTGCGACATTCTATCTTCGAGACGAGACGCTGAAGGACGATGTTCTGGAAATCACATTCAAGGCGGAGTAGTTCTATGGCAAGATTGCCTCAAATAGTCGTTTTGGGAACCCTTGCACTGCTCGTTGGGTGCAGTCACACGCGAATTGTGACGGCATCCAATGCTCGCGACCAAGGGGAAGAACTACGCACCAAGTATCGTTATCGTTTTTTGTGGGATGACGACTGGAAGAAGAGCAACAGCGACGCTTGGTCGTGTGCCGCGATGTGTAACGTGTATCTTTACGAGTCGTATCAGCCAGGCGTGTTCGGTGCTGACGGAATTCCAATCACGCTTGCATTCGATGGTGATGTGAAAGCATTCTACAGTTGTTTAGGCGTCGGCGTGGAGAACCCCTGGAATGCTTTTTTGTCATTATGTACAGTCGGGATTGTTCCCGTGTTTACTGATGCGCATTCGCATCATAAATGCCAGGTGTCCATCGCCGGAACGCATATAGCGTCAGTCGAGATTTGTTTCAAGAGAAACAGGGCCGGATCCTTGCTTCCATTGGCGCTTCTTTTTTACAATGGCGAAGGCGACACGTGCTTCTCTGTTGGCCATAAATTTACTTTGCATGGAGGCGAGTCGGATCTTCCCCGGGAAGCACTTGGGAAGGCGATGGCCTATGGTATTGCGTCGCGGCTAAAGGAGGCCGAGGATTCGGGTAGAATCAATGACCGGCTTGCGGCATTCGCGAGGTCGTCGCAATCGCTGTCGGAAGCTGCGGCAACGCGATCCAGGGCGGTGTCGGAGGGGTTTGCAAGACATGGCATAACACTGTCCGGCGGCAATTCGAGGGTCGAACAGCCTTTTGAAATCGTAAAGTGCGACAATGAAAGCGGAAAGGACTTTGCCTACTCGTTTGCGTTGCGCAAGCGTGGCGGAGCTGCGACGACGATTGCCGATCTTGGCGACATGCGAAGCGCGTTCAGGTCTGCGATACGAGCGCACTACGCGAATTTGCATCCAGATGCGAACCCGCGAGCCCTCGTGGTGGACTTCACCGAATATGCGCTTAGGGATGGCGTTGTTGTTGGTCGCGTTGCGGTCCTGACGATATCGCCTATGTCGCTTTCCTACGATTCCGCAAGTCGCAGGGGGGGCGTCAAGGTGCGCATTGGAGAAGGTCAGTTTGAGGACGCAAGGCGTTGGATAAGGCGAAACTTGGTGTCATTTGTAAACAAAAGCAATGCCTCCGTTGGCGGGAACGTCATTCCGAAAGGGTCTCGTTTCTACTTGGAGGGTGAGGAAATGAAGGATGGGGTTCTTGATGTTGCGTTTAAAACAGAATGAGGTTAATTCATGGAAATACAACATGTCAGAATCATTGCGGTGCTCGTTGCTGCGTTTGCGGCCGCAGGTTGCTTGAGCGAACGTAGGTGTGTCGTTCCGGTGGTGGACGATCTAGGCGGCGATGTGCGCACAAAGTACCGATACCGTCTAACGTGCGTATCGTATGATGCACTGAAGGATAGGATAGCATTTGATGAATCGGCCCTTGGCAAATGCTGTCCAAACGTATTCTCGGCAAACGGCATTCCATTTGTGCTTTGCTACACCGGTACGGGCAATACAACGTATGATGGTTCATGGACGGGCTTCCTTTCCTTGTGTACATTGGGCTTCATGCCAATGCTTGCTCAACACATGACGGAAGATAACTTCTATGTGGAGCTTGCCGACGATGCGTCCATCAGGGCGACGTTTGGGATAAGGAACATGAATGACGACGCCTGCGGGCCATATCCGACGGCATTCCTCTTTTTCAATGACGCACCAGAAGTCGAAGGTCGACGCGTCTTTTGCGAACCAACAAGGCATTCTTCCGACAAGAACCCTAGCATGAGGAAGCTGTTTTCAGTCGAAGCCGCAATAGATTTCAGCAGGCGCGTAGGCTATGGGTATGGTATAAAGGGATTTGAAATACAGGCCACAGCCCTAGGGTGGCAGGCAATGGCGTATGCACTTGCGGTCAAGCTGAAGGAGCTGGAGGATTCGGGCAAGGTTGATGCCATGTTGAAGAAGATGGCAGAAAGCCGGTCTTCCGCTCCTCCGCACAGTATCGTCCGCCTTGAGCGCGATTCGGACAATGCGTTCTCATATTCGTTTGGAATAGAAATGTCGAGTGCGCCGTCCGACGCCAAGTCTGCCGTTCGTGCGATTTTGCGCGAGTTCATGGATTCTGTCAAGGAGGACTATCTCGACGCCCACCAGAATGCCGATGCAGCATCGCTCATGGTTTCCTTTTCCAACTTGAACGTCAATGGTCGTCGCATAGAAGGGTGTGCTTCTGTGTTGACGATAAAGCCCCTCTCGCTTTCTTATGACACAAACACACGACTTGGAAAGATGTCTGTCAGATTCAGCCCAGGGCAGGCTGATGAGGCACGCTCTTGGATTCGCAAGAACATCGAGACGCTTGCCCGCGACAAGAACATCGCGCTTGTCACTGGAGAGATCCCGCCCGCCGCCAAATTTTACCTAGGCCGCGAGGAACTGAAGGATGGCAACATACTGGAGATCGAATTCAAAACGGAGTGACGAAAGGAGACGCAAATGGAAAACAACAATTCGTTTTTGGTGCTGTTTCTGGCACCGGTCAAGGAATATCTGGAGGATGATTCTGTATCGGAAATCCTCATCAACGGGCCGCAGCAGGTATATATTGAGCGAGGCGGCAAGCTCGAGGAGGTCGCCGCAAAGTTCGTGAGCGAGCCTGCGCTCAAGGCCGCGGCGACGAACATCGCGAAGTCGGTCGGGCGCATCCTCGACGAGATGCATCCGCGCCTCGACGCGCGTCTCCCAGACGGCAGTCGCGTCCACGCCGTCATCCCGCCGCTCTCGCGCGTCGGCACGGTAATCGCGATACGCAAATTTAAGAAGGACACGCTGACAATCGAAAAGATGCTTTCTTTCGGCAGCATGGACGAGAACACGGTGAAGCTCGTCCGCGCGCTTGTCGCGCTCCACAAGAACGTGATCGTCTCCGGAGCCACAAGCTCCGGCAAGACGTCCGTGCTCAACGCCGTGAGCTCATTCATACCCGATCGCGAGCGCGTCCTTGTCATCGAAGACGCCTCCGAGCTGCAGCTTCAGCAGCGACACGTCGTCGGCTTCGAGACGCGCAAAGCCGACAAGAACGGCCAGGGAGAGGTGACGATACGCGACCTCATCCACTCCGCGCTGCGCCTCCGTCCGGATCGGCTTGTCATTGGAGAAATACGCGGCGGCGAGGCACTTGACCTTCTCCAGGCGCTTAACACTGGCCATGCCGGTTCGATGTCCACGATCCATGCCAACTCCCCAGTGGACTGCCTCCGCCGAATCGAGACTTGTGCCCTCCTGAGCGGCATCGACATTCCTCTCGCGGCGCTCCGCGCCCAGGTCGCTTCCGCCATCGACGCAGTGATACACACGGCGCGTCTTTCCGACGGGTCTCGCAAGGTAGTGTCCATTGCCGAAGTGTTGCCGTTGACCGGTGGGGAGTACCGAGTGCGCGAACTGCAGGGCTGGCGCACAGAATCGATTGCCGCAGATGGCGTTGTCTCCGGCAGATTTACTCTTTTCGAGCATCCAACGTTCGAGAAGGAGGCGCAAGTCTTGGGGATTGAACTTCCGTACTGATGGAGGGCGCAACGATGCTGAATAGTGGTGAGACATTCGGAAAGTACAAGGTCGAGCGCATGCTCGGCACGGGCGGGATGGGAGCGGTCTATCTTGTGAGACATAGCGTCCTCGACTCGCTTTTCGCACTGAAGATACTTGATGCGGCGACTGCGCGAAAAGGTGGAGACTCCGTAACGCGCTTCATCCGCGAGGCGAAACTCGCCTCCAATATACGCCATCCAAACCTTGCGGCGGTTCACGACGCCGGACGTGACGAGGCGACGGGGCTTTACTATCTTATCATGGACTATCTGCCTGGTGGCACTTTGCGCGACCGGATACATGACAGGGGCCGGATTCCCGCAGACGAGGCGGTGCGTATAGCGCGGCAGATCGCTGCTGCACTCGTAACGGCGCACGAGCGAGGTATGGTCCATCGCGACATCAAGCCAGAGAACATAATGTTTGCCGCCGACGGCTCGGCGAAGCTCGCCGACCTTGGCATTGCCAAGGGGACAGGCGAGCAGGACACGCTAGTGACGATGGCCGCAGCCGTCTTCGGAACGCCGGCGTACATGGCGCCGGAGCAGGCAAAGGACGCGAGCGCCGTGGATGGTCGTGCCGACATCTGGAGCCTCGGGGTCGTCATGTACGAGATGCTGTCGGGCGTGCGCCCGTATGAAGGCAGCGGGCTCGGGCCGATTGTCGCGCAGCTGCTTTCCGCCGATCCTTTCCCTGATGTCCGGGTGGTCGCGCCCGATGTGCCAGCTTCGCTGGCCGAGCTCGTAGGCGACATGTGCAAGAAAGATGTCTCGCAGCGCGTGGCGACCGCGCGCGATCTTCTTGCTCGGCTTGCGTCGATTGACTCTGGCGGGCCGGTTCTGCGGAAGAACGAAGTGCAGGCAGAAGCGGCAAGGACGATGGTCACGATGGTAACTGAGGCCACGATGCAGTCTGTGCCGTCCTTAGGCGAACCAACAGTGTTCGTCGAGCCGAAGATGCCGACATACGTTCGCGACTTTGAGGAACAACGGGAAAAGAAGATTCGTCGGACGGCGCTTCTCCGTCGCCTGGCCATCGCGTCGCTGGTGCCGCTATGTGGGCTGGTTTTTGCGATTGCGTTTTTCACAATGCGTCAGAGACAGGACGTTGAGAAGACGGGAGAGAGGGTCCCTGTCGGGCCGTCTATATCTGAGGGAGTGCCCAAGCCCGTCGTAACGAATTCTCCCCCCGTAGGTCCGCCGACAGGGTCGAATAATCTGACTAATGAAGTCAATACGAGAGGGACAGACTCCTCAGGCGCGGGAACGAAAACAACGGGGACAGACCTTCCTCCGCTGCCGCCGGACAATCGTGTGTACCTGATTGGCGTTGCAGGGGAGGAATCGTCGCTTACGGTGTTGTCCGGCGGAGCGGGACGGTTTGTGCCTATTTCCGGAAAGCCGGATGCCATAGGCCGCAAGATAATGGATGTCATGTCGCAAAAACCGGAAGTGATATACATTTCCCTGTCGGGATACGCGGCCTCCCGCGAAATGTCCGAAGCCCGATTTGAAATGTTCCTCCGCAGGATGGCGGGAGGGTTTACTTCTGCACAGACGTTTACTTCTGCACAGACGCAGATTTTCCTGGTTGCGGGAGCGACGAATTATGGCAGAATAGTTCGTGCTGTTGCACAGGAGCTAAGCCTTGATGTCGTTGAGTGATTGTTTGCATAGCAGACTTGACTCCTTTGACGGATTATGGCAAATTTTACGGCAACCGGAGAATTTGCCATAAGAAGGTATTTGCGGAGGGGGCGACGTATTACGATGGCGGGAGGGCGGGGTAATTTGGTATAATACCCGTTACCTATGAATATCGTCTGTCTAGATCTTGAAGGCGTGCTCGTTCCGGAGATATGGATCGAGTTCGCGCGCATTACCGGAATTCCGGAGTTCTCGCGCACTACGCGCGACGAGCCCGACTACGACAAGCTGATGCACTACCGCATCGACCTCCTCGACAAGCACGGGTTCGGAATCGACAAGGTCATGGAGGCCGTCTCCCGCATCGAGCCGTTCGAGGGCGCGGTCGATTTCCTGGAGCGCCTGCGCGAGCGCACGCAGGTCACGATTCTCTCGGACACGTTCGAGCAGTTCGGGCGCCCCATCATGCGCAAGCTCGGCTGGCCAGCCCTGATGTGCAACAAGCTCATCGTCGATCCGTCCGGCCACGTGACAGGCTACAAGCTTCGCTGCCCGCGCACGAAGCTCACGACGGTGAAGGCCCTGCAGAGCTGCGGGTTCGAGACGATAGCTTCTGGCGACAGCCACAACGACCTCGACATGATCCGCGCTTCCAAGGCGGGGTTCCTCTTCAGATCGACGGACGCGATAAAGGCGGCGAATCCCGACATCCCCGCGTTCGAGGACTACGAAGATCTCCTTGAGGCGATCTTCGCTGTCCTGTCATGAACGAGGGCGCATTCTTCCAAGACCTCGCGATGCTGATGGCGTTCGCCGGCATCGCGGCGATCGTATTCTCCCGTTTCGGACTGCCGAAGGTCATCGGCTACATCCTCGCCGGCATCGTCATGAGCGAGCACACGTGGGGAGGGAGCTTCCTTGCGGATGCCGGTTCCGCCAGCACCGTCGGGCAGCTCGGCGTCGTGTTCCTCATGTTCGGCATGGGCCTTTCGTTCTCTCCGCGCGAGATGGGCAGGATGCGCTCCGTGGCAATGCCCGTCGCGCTTGTCGACACTGCGGTGATGATATGGCTGGGCTACACCATCGGCACGCGCCTGTTCGAGTGGGAGCCAGCGCAGTCGTTCTTCCTCGGCGTCGCGATATGCGACTCGGCGACGACGCTTCTAGCGAAGGTGCTGGACGAGATGGGCTGGGGTTCGCGTCCGTTCGCGCGATACGTGCTTGGAACGTCCGTCTGCGAGGACATAATCTGCGTCGGCGCAATCGCCGTCGCGACAGGCTTTGTCTCGGGCGGTTCCATGTCCGCCGGCGCGTTCGCGATGTCGCTCTTCTGGCTTGGGGTCTTCTTCCTGACGGTGCTTGTATTCGGCTTCATACTTGTGCCGCGGCTCTTGAAGTCCGTCGCGAAGCGTGGCGACGACGAGTCGTTGGTGATTACGCTTCTCGGCTGCTGCTTCTTCGTCTCGTACTTCGCGTACAGGTTCGAATACTCGCTGGCGCTCGGCGCGTTTCTGGTCGGCATAATCGGCGGGTCGAGCGGCTTTAGGGACAGGCTTGAAAGGCTGACGTCTCCGCTGAAGTCGATGTTCTCGGCGATGTTCTTCGTGTCCATCGGCCTTTTGGTCGATCCGCACGCGCTCTGGCGCAACATGCCGGAGATACTGTTCGTTTCGGCGATAATCGTCGCGGGGAAGACGCTGAACGTGACCGCCGCGTCCATCGCCGTCGGAGTCGATGTTAAGACAGCCGTGCAGAACGGACTCGGCCTCGCGCAGACCGGCGAGTTCGCGTTCATGGTCGCGATACTCTACGCCGGTGCGACGGGCAACGCGGGCAGCCAGATGATATCCATCGCCGTCGGTGCGTCGCTCGCGACGACCGTCCTTAATCCGTGGCTGATTCGCGTCTCCGACCCGATCGGCGGCTTCGTGGAACGCGCCATGCCGGAGAAGTTCCGCTCGTGGCTTCTCGCGTACCGGGCGTGGCTCGGCAAGATCCGCGCATCGGAAGGCTCTCCCGCGTTTCGCGAGTTCAGGTCGGCGGCGATCCGCCTCGGCGTCTATGCGGTGCTGGTCCTCTCCGGCGCGATCATCCTCTCGTTGCTCTTCAAGTTTGACTATTCGCGCTTCTCCGGATTCTTCGAGAGGCACGACGCCGAGTTCTTCTTCCTCGCGGTCAACGTCTTCGCCCTGTCGTTCCTCCCTCTCATCATCTCCGCCTCGCGTTCGCTCGGCGACAGCGTTGCGATCCTCCTTGTCGGCGAGGGAGATTTCCGCTGGAAGTCCCCGATGCAGCAGACGGTCCGCTTCTTCGTCGTCTGCGGCGTTGTCGCGCTTTTCTTCGTGGAGTGGACGATGATAAACATCGCCGTTGCGCCGCGCACCGGGTGGGCTCCCGGCGTATCCAGCGCGATTGTCGCAATAACGGGCATTTTAGGCTGGCGGCTCTTCGTAAAGGCGGGCCGCAGGGCTACCTCCCGCTTCGAGGAGGCTCTTACCGCCCAGGAGCGCCGCGAGGGGCTTGAGCGGACGATGTCGATTGCGCTTCCCGAGGGCGCGTTCCGCAGGTTCACGCTCGGCGTGAACTCTCCGGCCATTGGCGGGACGGTCGTCACGCTGAACATACGCGCAAAGACGGGCGCGTCGATAGTGGCCGTGAAGCGTGGCGACGTTATAATGCGGAATATCGGGCCAGACCTGGAGTTTCGCGTCGGCGACACTCTCGCGGCCCTCGGGGAGCCGTCGCAGATAGCCGCGCTCAAGGATCTTCTGGGGGTGACGTCATGAAGCGCGCGTTTGCCATACCGTCCGCCGTCTTGCTGCTTGCCGCGTTTTTCGCCGCGCAGTTTCCGCTGAAGGCTCGCAACGCGGCGGACTATCCGGGCGCAGGCGTGTTCGCCGCGCTCGGCGGGCTGCGCTCTATAGTCGCCGAGGTAATATGGTTCAGGGCCGACAGGCTTCAGGACGAGGGGCGCTACGTCGAGCTTGCGCAGCTTGCGAACGCCCTCGCCGCGATGGAGCCGCACACGCCCGAAGTGTGGAGCTACGCTGCATGGAACCTCGCCTATAACGTGTCGGTCATGATGACGACCTCCGAAGACCGCTGGCGCTGGGTCGCGGCGGGAATCGAACTTCTTCGGGACAGGGGAATCGCCCTCAATCCACGCTCGCCGGAACTCCACCGCGAACTTGCCTGGATGTTCGAGCTGAAGCTAGGCGCCAACATCGACACCGCCGCGCCGACGTATCGCGAGAAGTGGGCGGAGCTCGTGAAGGACGTCAAGGAGCGCGGCGCATGGAGCGAGATTGGAATGGATCCGAAGGAGATGCTGTTCGTCGAGAATGCCACTGGCTTCGACGACTGGACCGATCCGCAGCTCTCGGCTATATACTGGGCGCGGCGCGGACTCGCGCACGCAACGGGCAAGGAGCATGCGCTCCTGGTCGAAATAATCCGCCAAGCCGGCATAATCTACGCCAAGAACCACAAGCAATGAACGACCAGCATAAAATGAGAAACCTTGTTTCATCGGAAATAGCCGTCCTGCAGGAGATTTCCTCCGCTCTCGTGCGAGAGAGGAACGTGCGCCGCCTGCTCAACGACGTCATCGACATTCTCGACCGTCGCATGGGAATGCTTCGCGGCACCATCACCCTGCTTGAAGGCGACGAACTCCGCATAGAGGCTTCTTCCCGCATACTCAACGCCGAGGAACGCGCCCTGGGCCGCTACCACATCGGAGAGGGCATCACCGGCCTCGTCGCGAAGACTGGCAAGGCGGAGGTCGTTCTTGACGTCCGCAAGGACGGACGCTTCCTCAACCGCACCCGCTCTCGCGGAGTCGATGAGCCGCTTTCCTTCATCTGCGTGCCGCTGATCCATCTCGGACAGGTCATAGGCACGCTTTCCGTCGATCGCGAGATGAAGGGCGACACGACCTCCCTCGCGCGCGACCTTGCGCTTCTCGAGATAATCGCCAACATAACGGCCGAGGCGGCGTCCGTCTTCCGCGAGGAATGCGCAGAGCGCGAGGCGCTTGTCGAAGAGAACCGCCAGCTGCGCGACATGCTATCCGACAATCCGGGCCGCCTGATTGGAAACTGCCGCGAGATGACCGCCGTTTACGAGCAGATCCGCCAAGTGGCGCCGAGCGAGGCGACCGTGCTTGTGCGCGGCGCGAGCGGAACAGGCAAGGAACTCGTGGCCCGAGCCATACAGTCCCTCTCTTCCAGAAAGGACAAGCCGTTCGTCGTATTGAACTGCGCGGCGCTTCCTGAGGCGCTTGTCGAGTCTGAGCTTTTCGGACACGAGAAGGGGGCGTTCACGGACGCGAGGGAGCGCCGTATCGGACGTGCCGAGGCGGCGGACGGCGGAACGCTCTTCCTTGACGAGATCGGCGACCTGTCGATTCCCGTCCAGGTGAAGCTTCTCAGGTTCCTCCAGGAGCGCACGTTCTCGCGCGTCGGCTCGAACGAAGAGATAAGGAGCGACGTTCGCTTCATCGCGGCGACTAGCCGCAACCTTGAAGAGCTCATGGAGAAGAAGCTTTTCCGCGAAGACCTCTACTACCGGCTTTCCGTGTTCCCGATAGTCCTGCCGGACCTGTCCCGCCGCCAAGGCGACGTGATCCTTCTCGCCCAGCACTTCCTTTCCCGTCTAGCCGCCAAGTACGGCAAGCGCGTCGTCAGCATATCGCCGCCTGCGGTGAGCATGCTTCAGGCCTATTCGTGGCCGGGCAACGTGCGGGAGCTTGAGAACTGCATCGAGCGCGCGGTCTTGACGGCCAAGGACGACTGCATCCACAGCTACAACCTGCCGCCGTCCCTGCAAACTGCGGAATTTGCGGAAGATCCTTTCGGCTGCAACGCCAACATGACGCTTGATCGCCAGCTTGAGGCCTTTGAGAAGCGGATACTTGAAGACGCGCTCTCCCGTCACGGCGGCAACCGCTCTGCCGCGGGACGCGAACTAGGCGTTTCGCCGCGCATGATGAATTATCGCCTGAACAAAGTCGGCATAAAATAAGGTTTTTGCAACAGCAAAGCCAGATTATGTGCTATAATACGCAACGATGAGGCCGATAGCCACAGATACGCACGACTTCCCGTCCGTCAGAAGGGACGGATGCATATATGTTGACAAGACAATGTTCATTCATCGTCTTGTCACGACCGTTGGCTCCAAGCTCTTCTTCGCGTCGCGTCCGCGTAGGTTCGGAAAGTCGCTTACGGTTTCTGCGCTGAAGGCTCTCTTTTCGGCGCGACGCGAACTGTTTGAGGGGCTTGCCATCGACAAGTTGGACTGGAAGTGGGAGAAGTACCCCATCATACACTTCGAGTTCAACGACCTTGACACGGTGAGCATTGATGCGTTCGAGAGGTCGCTTGCCTGGCATCTGGAGAGAAAGCTGTCCGAGTCTGGATATTTATATGACAGGTCGCGTTCGCCTGCGGACAATTTCGGCATGGCAATCGAGAATCTCGCCTGTCAAAGGGACGAAAACGGCAACGACGTTCACAAGGGCGTGGTGATCCTCATCGACGAGTATGACGCTCCGGTGGGGCATTGCCTTGACGACATCGACAAGGCGGAGGCCGTGCGCGACAGGCTCGCCACCGTCTATTCGCAGATGAAGAACCGCACTGGCGACATCAGGTTCCTGTTCATGACCGGTGTCAGCAAGTTCACGAAGCTCTCTGTGTTTTCCGCGCTCAACAACATAGTGGACATCTCGCAGGTGGACGAGTACGCGACAATGTTCGGCTACACGGAGGATGAGCTTTCGTCGAACTTTGACGAGCATCTAAGGGATCACGCCGCGAAGATGGGCAAGGCCTACGATGACTACCGCGCAGAGCTGAAGCGGTGGTACAATGGCTTTAGGTTCGTGAAGAACGTCGAGACGACTGTGTACAACCCGATATCGGTGGCCTACACGCTCATGCGAAAGGAGCCGGAATTCACGGCGACATGGGCGACGACGGGCCGTCCGTCGATGTTGATGAACTACCTAAGGCGCGAGGACATGCTCCGTGTCGATCCCGAGGCAACTCAGAATGTCAGGGCCGAGGCGTTCGAAGTTGCTGAGCTTCGCCGCTTGAGGCCGATTCCGCTTCTCTATCAGTCCGGATACCTTACGGTCAGAGACTATAGCAATGGCCTGTTTACGCTTGGCGTGCCAGACGAAGAGGTGCGGCAGGACCTATGCACGCTGATGACCGCCGTCGCGGCCAATCAGGACACATACTGGGCGTCCGAGCTTGGTGGATTCCTGCTGAGTTCGCAATGGGATTACTTCTTCGAAGGTCTGCAGGCGCTCTATGCGGGGATGGCGTATGGCTCTACGGAGCGTCGGGTGCATGAAAACTCCTACGGGCGATGTCTTTCGTTCCTTCTCGCAAGTTGCGGGTTCGATTTCTCCATGGAAAGCGTCCAGTCGGATGGACGCGCGGACGTTGTCGCGAAGCATCCTGCGGAAATTTGCATCTTTGAGTTGAAGGTTGATGGCCCTATTGACAAGGCGTTTGCGCAGATTCGCGAGAAGGGCTACGCAGAGCCGTATCGCGCCGATTCGCGTCCCGTCTGGCTAATTGGTCTTTCCTTTGATTCGAAAACGCGTCACCTCGTTGACTTTGCAGCTGAACGCGCCTTTTGAGCGGTAGCCACTTGCGTTTGTGCGAAATATTTGATACACTTTGCATAGTCTCGGGCTCAGGGCTTGTCTTTGCCTATGGTGGGCGATTAATGCGTTGCGCTCGATGGACACCCAAAAATTAAGGATTCACCATGGCGTCATCAAAGAAATCAGTCGTCACGGCTTTCGTGTCTGCGCTTTTCTCCGCAGCGTTTTTCATCACCTCGGCCTTCGCCGCCACGCCCGTCGCCGTCTGGGACGGGGACTTCACAACCATGACCAAGGGATCGTACACCTTGAGCGAGAACGGAAATACGAAGACGGACAACTATCTCCAGATTTCCGGCGACAACGGCATTTTGCTTACGAGCTCGGAAGCGCTGAACGTCTTTACGGTAATTGTACGTTGCGAGGGGCTGAATTTGAGCGCCGCGAACGGTCAGGTGCTCTTCACTTCGTATGGTCCAGAAGCTTCATCTGCTATTGGTATTCATGATAACATGACTGGCGTGTATCTGCCGGCAAACAATGCCGTCTGCCGCGGCATTTGGCAAGGCGGGGATTGGAATAGCGGTGCGACGCAGGGGTCTGTCCCCGCGAACTACACGACGCTCATCTACAACCACCAGCAGTCGAATGGCACATACGCATACGCGCTTGGCCCAACATCTAATGAGGATAAAACTGTTGTTCGGACGACGCTTTACAGCGTTGTGGGTCTGCGTTCGTCGGGAACGACCTACAAGGGATTTGCTATCGGCGGACTGCGCGGCACGACCAGCGCCACTCTTCTGCCTGCAACCGGCCTTAAGATTACATCCTTGGCGGTTTTCTCGGGTACATTGTCTGAAGCAGATATGAAGGCTTACGCGTTCCCGACCGAAACGCAGGAAATCTCCATCGACAACGACACGACAGTTTCTGCTATCAACCTCCAAGCTGGCGTTGCCAATGGAGTGGTGCTCACGGTCGCAGACGGCGTTACGATCACTTGCGACACAAACTTCTCCGCTTCGTCTGTAAAGCTCATCTCAAACGGCTCAATTACTCTCTCGGCAAAGGCTCCTCCGGGAAGTGCGGAACTTGCGAAATTTGATTGCAGTGGTGTCACCGGCGCGCTTATCCGTACATGGCTTAATCCGAGGGTGGTTGGATACAACTTCCGCAACAATTCGGGTGGTGATACTGAAGGTCAGCTTGCTACAGGCGGCACGTGGTTTATCAATGCCAATTCCGCAAATGGGACTGATACTGGCTTGTTTGCAGATGGGCTGACAAAACTCACATGGACTGCGAGTGGAACGTACGCATCCGGCGTGGGCTCGTCTATCACGGCTGGCTATCTGGATGACAATTCCTCGCAGAGCCCCGCAATCACCCTTTCAGCCATTCCGTACGAGACTTACGACGTCGTCATATACTGCTCTACGGACTCCGACAATTTCAAGTTCAGCGCCAAAGAGGTGAATGGAAATCTTTATACGTGGAATGGTAGCGAGACCGTCACAACGGAGGATGAAAATGCCGCTTGGGGCCAATCCAAGTCGGCTACCATAGTCGAAGGCACAAACGCCTTAAGAGTCAACGGACTTTCTGGAACGCTTACCATCAAGGGCGGCAAGTATTCTAACACGACTGCCCTCAAATGCCGCAGTTGCATCGCGGCCATCCAGATCATGCCGGCAGGTGTTTCGTCCGGCAAGTCAGAGTTGCTCGTTGACGCCACCGAAGGCCTTACGCTCAGTAGTGACGCCCTTGCACTCGTACGCGCATGCACAGGAACTGTGCGCGTTTGTGGTTCGGGCGAACACGGAGCTGTGATGGACTACGGCCACTCCACCGACTCATTTAGCTCCCACATTGTTTTCGATGGTGGCAAGCACATCTTGAAATACAAAGGCAACGCGGAAACTGTTAATCTCGGAGCTAATTCAACGGCTCCCATCTTTGAGGTGTCAAATGGAGCAGAGGTGGATTTCTACCAGCATGACCTGACAGGGTGGTCTGGGGCGCAAATTGTATCGACAACCGACATCCGCATTGACGCCGGGGCTGTAATGAATCTTTATCCGTATGGAAGTGGCACGACATATTATCGTGGACGTTACACACTTGAACCTGGTGCTACGCTTACGTCCTATTTCAGCGAAGAGGTCTATGACTACTCGACTTTCCGCATGCATGGCGGCGCAGTCCAGGGTAGCGAACAGATATACGTACCGGCTTCGGCGGCACCCGGTTCCGCAAGCGCTGTCATAGATGGCGCGGCGGCGAGCAACGGAAAACTCCACATTCACAACGACGCAACCGTCGGATTCGGTATTTTCGTCGGCGAGAACTCTACGCTTGACATTGACCTGGGGATAACGAGCTACGACTCGAACGCTCCGATAGGGAAGTGGGGCGACGGAACGCTCAACCTGAATGGCGATCTTTCCGGCTACAAGGGCACATTTGCCATCCATGAAGGAACCGTTTTCGTGTCAACTGCCACGACGCTCGGATCTGTTACGGTTGACGAGGGGGCGACGCTCGCTTATTCCTATGACGCCAAGCCGACGATTGCGTTCGGTTCTGTAGCAGGCACGATTGCCGTGGACGTGTCCTCGCTGGTCAGCGGGGGCGTGATTAAGTCCGGCACGTATCAGATCGCCCCTGCAGGGATTCCATCCTACTGCGTAGTGGTTACCGGCCTGCCCGAAAACTCAGGCTTCTCCGTTTCCGCAACGGTTGATGGCGGCATCGTGCTAAGCGATGAATACATATTCTCGCCTGAGTGGACTGGCGCAAGCGGAACATGGTCCGCCACTCAGTTCAACGGAAAGACCGGTAGCACCGATGGTCTTGACGTTTCATTCTCTCAGGGAACGCCTCCGCTTAGCGAGGTAACGGTTGCTGTTGATGGCGAAAAGAGCGTAAACTCCGCTTCGTTTGTCGCCAAAGACACCGAATACACTCTGACCGGCGACAAGATCTCTGCTGCTAATGGAGTCGTAGTAGGCTCGGTTGCGCCTGTAACCATCTATAACGCCATTGACGGTGCCGTTGCAATCAATGCAGGTTCCGAACTGACTTTAGCGGGAGAAGACGCAGCTCTCCAGAATGGGCAGTTGTCCGGATCTGGCACGCTCGTTCTCGATCCTGGGAATGGCAAGACCTATACAATGTCGGCGGGGAACACCTCGTTTACAGGCGAGGCTGTCATTGCAAGCGGCACTGTGAAGATGGGCGGCAAAGACGCCTTTGGCGCAAACGGCAGAGCAAGTTCCATTCGCGTAAAGGGAGGCGCAACCCTTGATGAAAATGGACTTGCTAGCGATAGTGCCTATCAAGTGGAGAAAAACAAAGTCATCTTGGAAAAAGGCGCAACGTTCACTTCAAGCATCTCGCCTAGCGACTTGAAGCAAGTGCTTTTCACGTCGATGACGCTTGAAGGCAACGCCTTGGTTGATGCCTCAGCTGGGACTGTAGCCATGGCATATATGTACAACTATTACTACACCAGTGTCAATCTTGGAACTAACACTCTTGAAAAGATAGGCAACAACGACTTCTATCTGTCAGCTACCCAAATCACCGGTACTGGCAAGCTGCACGTCAAAGGAGGCAGCTTGACCGTATCGCCCAGTTACTATGACAATGCACTTAATAGTAGCTGCGCCGAAGGGACGATGACCTTTGACAGTGGAACGTCATTCATACTGCTCAATTATTTTAACAACAACCCGATTTATTTCTCGGTAAAGAACCTTGAGCTAAACGGAATGATAGATCGTCAAGTTCCAGCCAGCACCCTCACCGTCACCGGCTACATCACGGGCCGCGGTACAACACCGATGCTGACGCTTGCCGAAGGTGCGGTGTTCAAGCCGACGGGCAATGGATACCTCAGGGTCACCGAGTCGTTGACTGTGGAAGGTGGAACGATGACTATCGACATTAGCGAAATCGATTTTGCATCACGCACATCAGTTCCTCTCTTTAGGGTTGGATCCGCTGAAATGCTTCCCGAGCCTTCTCAAATCACCATTGACGGTGACCTCCCCGAAGGTTGGGAGCTGGCGAAGTTGCCCAGTGGTCTTGGCTACAAGCTTCGCAAGCCCATTGGCCTTATCTTTGGGTTGCGGTAATTCTAAGCAACCATGTATGGCCGCAACCGGCTTACAGTGCTCTTCGGCACAGCCGGTATGCGGCCAAGGGGTTAAGCACAATGAAGTTTGACATAGAACACGGCATCACAAATAGAATCTACAGGGCTTTCGTTGCGTTTGCTCCGTTGAAGTGCTTTTCTTACGAACCTTTGACTCTAGCGACGCTTGCTCGTAGATATGCCCGTGGAAATGTTAAACTCCAAATGGGCAAGATAATGTCGAACAAGCAGTGTCAGGGCCGCAAGGCATGGGTGTTGAGCCATGAGTTCATCAAAATTTGAAGAGATCGCGCCGTCGGCGTATAAGGCCGGGCTTTCCTTTGCCGACTATTGCCTAAGCAGAGTCGCGCATCTAAATCCTGTAAATCCCGTTAATCCTGTCTAAAAAACTTAAGGAGAAAATGAAAAAAGTGATGGAAAGACTTACGGTTGCGCGGCATTGGTTATTTCTCGCAGGCCAAGAGCGAGCGCGGAACTGTTGTCTGGCCAAAAGATGAGGATGTTGCGCCCGAAGCACTTTGGGAGAAAGCAAAGTTGTCTAAAGCGAAGGAGAAAAGCACATGAAGACAAGACTGATGGCGGTCGTCGCATTGACGACGGCGATGTTCGCGTGCGCGTCGCGCGCAGATCTCACCACATACACCGAGAAGGTCGATGGCTGGATATGGCAGTACGAGATTGCGGAGGGCAAGGCGCAAAACGTCATTGGGCAATTCAATGCCAAGTATTGTAAAGACCCGGTTCTGAACCTCGTCATCCCGGCGAAGCTCGGCGGCAAGGCCGTCGCTTCGCTTGGTCTGTACGCGCTTCAGGGCTATGACTTCACGGCGGTGACGATTCCTTCCACTGTCACGCGCATCGGCCATTGCGCGTTCAGAGGTTGCCGCTACCTCCGGAGCGTGAAGCTGCCGGACTCCGTGAAAGAAATAGCGTACAATGCGTTCGAGAACTGCGTCAGCCTGCAGTGCGTCGATTTCGGCAAGAATGTGTCGTTCATCGGCGAAAAGGCGTTCAGCGGCTGCAGCTCATTAAGGTCTCTTGTGTTCCGGGGCGCAAAGGAGCCTACTGTCGATGTTGATCAGCAAACGGGCGAGGTCGATGCCTTCGCCGGCGTCGCAGAAGGCTGCACTGTCTATGTGCCAAAGGCGGCGAAGGGCTGGCCGATCGACAAGCAGTTGTGGCAAAGCTTGCCGCTAGTCGACGGCGACTGCATGGTGGATGTCAAGGTCGGCGTCTATGAAGGCGGCGGCGAACACGGAACCGTCTCCGGCGGCGGCAAGTTCGCCGTCGGCAAGAAGATTACCATCAAGGGGACGCCGAACAAGGGGTGTGTGTGCGCCGGATGGGCCGATGCAGAGACAGGCATCTATTATGGACACTCCGCGTCGTTCTCCTACGTTGTGACCGGAGCCGACACCGACTTCCTCACGGGCTTCGTCCAGTTGAACACAAAGGATGACTATCTCTACGTGGATGCGCCGTACGAGCAGTACGAAGCCGACGACGACGGCGCGGTTTACGTTCCCGTAAGCGTCAATTCGCTGTCCGAGCCTAAGGTTACGGTTAAGGGGCTTCCCTCTGGAGTCAAGTTCGACGCGGCGAAGATGGCGCTGACTGGCAAGGCTGCGAAGCCAGGTTTTTACCACATTACAGTCTCGGCGACAAACAAATCCATAAAAGAGCCGAAGACGGCGGAGTTTGATCTTGTCGTTTCTGACTTCAAGGACGACTTTATCCCTGTCGAGACTTTCTACGGCGCTTATACTCCTGGAGTGATCTACACGGAAACCCTCGACGCGGCGGCCGGGTGCAAGGTGACGGGGCTTCCGTCCGGAATGAAGTGGACAGACAAGGACATATACAAGAAGAAGGGGTCTGTGTCCGTGTTGGACGTGCCTGCGCATTCCATTTACGGCGCTCCGACGACGCCTGGCTTCTACACCGTCTTCTTCACGAAGACCGACGACGCCAAGGTTAAGCACACGGCGACCGCGACGTTCAGCGTGGGGCCGTTCAAGAGTCTTGAGATCGAGATGGTCGGCAACTCCGGCAAGGACAAGGTGACCGGAGCTGGAGAATACGCCGCTAACAAGAAGGTTACCCTCAAGGCAACTGCCGACAAGGGCAAGGTATTCAGCGGTTGGTACTTCGACAGCGAGTGCACCGACCTCTTCAGCCATGCGGCAAGTCTGCCGTTTGAAATGCCGGAGATTGGCGAAGTGAAGTTCTACGCGAAGTTCATTGAGGCCGCGGCTGACGCAGACCCGGCCAACATTCAGACCGTGCTGTATCCGACAGGCGACCCCATCGTGCTCTCCGATAAGGTTGAGCTTGTCGAGTCCCTCCGCTGCGGCGTCTATATCGTGTGGCCAATTTGGGCGGAAGCCCTCTCCGCGACAACGGTCAAGGTCTCGGGGCTTCCTTCGGGACTCAAGTTCACGACGAAGGAGATTCTCGATGCGCACAAGGATCCCATCGTCCCCGCGAACTCCATCTACGGCGTGCCGACGAAAGCCGGCTCGTACACCGTGAAAATCACGGTGACCACAGCTGGCAAGAACTCGTTCAACTACGCCGTCCAGGGCGATGTCATCCCGCTCGACCGGTGGGCGGTCGGGCAGTTCGAGGGTTCCGGCGGGTTTGAGTTCTTCCCGGGACCGGTCTCGCTCACAGTGGCGGAAAACGGAAAGATCAGCGGAAAGTACACAAGCTTAGACGGCAGCGTGTGGACTCTTTCCGCGCCGTACTTCTACGACTATGACGGTGAGAATTTCGCATACCATGCGACCATTACCTGCAAGAGCGGGAAGAAAGAGTGGCTTGAGGAGCTAACTATCGCCGAACCCGACAGCCCGATGGGCGCGGTTGCCGCGACAATGTCCGGAGACCTCGACTACATGGATCTCTACCAGACGTTCTGGAAGCACGATGAGTGGAAGGCTGCCGGCAAGGCGATCAACAAGGCGGTCTTCACATACGACGACGGTGGATCTTCGGACGGCGAGTACAGCGTGAGGCTCACGTTCAAGGCGGATGGCTCGGTGAAGGCCGCAGGCGTCTGGGGCAGCTACAAGCCGTCCGGTTCCTCGACGCTGGTGCCGCTGGCGATGCCGAACGGGGACGGTTCGTTCCCGGCGTTCGTCAGCGTGTGCTTCCCGCAGAACGAGAAGAAGAACTTCAGCGGCTACTTCGAGGATGTGTTCCTGTGGTGGAGCGGAACGGAGAAGGCATTCTTCTTCTTCACGCCAGAGTAAAACGGCCTGCGCAGGGCAGCTGGATTCATCCAACATGCTAGACAGACGTGCTTTTATAGAGAGTACAGGGGCGTGGGCCGGAATGGCGTGCGCCTCCGGCTGCATGTGGAGCGGAAAACGGCAGGAGAGCGGTGCTTATTCAGTCGCGGTGCTTGGCGACACCCACTACGACGCCGAGCCCGAGAGCGTGTACCACTCGCACTACGACGAGTACGGCGTCAGGTGGCTTGCAAAGCACACGGGCGAGAAGCTTGCGGACTACAAGTCGGAGCTGGAGTTCTTCCGTCCGGGACTTAAGGAATATTTCTTCAATCTTGGCGCAGGGCACTACAGGCTTGACGTTTCCGACGACGCCGTGACGATGGCGTTCTATCCCGGCGATGCAAAAGCCCCCGCCCGCACGTTCGACTTGTCAAGCAGAATCTGATATACTATCAATCAAAGAAAGAATGAGGATGTTATGGCGACGATTTCAATGTTCTTCGGTATCATTATCAGCATGATCTGCGAGGCTGGTTGCAAACATTCAAAGCCTCATGTGCATGTTTGGTATCAAGGGCATACGGCATCGCTTGACATAAAGACTGGCAAAATTTTGGCTAAAGGCAAAACTGGTTTTCCTGAAAAGCAGGCTGGTTGGGTGAAGACATGGATAGAGTTGCATCAGGAAGAGCTTGCTGCAAACTGGGAGATAGCCATCAATGGCGGCGAAGTGTACAAGATCGCCCCATTGCAGAAATGAGGATGTATCAATGAAATTGCTGAGGCAGATAACATCTGTTGAGCCAAAGGCGGATTTCCACTTGTTCGTCACGTTTGATACGGGCGAATGCGGCATTTTCGACATGACGCCTTATCTTCAGTATCCATGCTACAGACGGTTGCGCGACATTGGCTATTTCTCGCTGGCCAAGAGCGAGCGCGGAACTGTTGTTTGGCCAAATGACGAGGATGTTGCGCCCGAAGCACTTTGGGAAAAAGCAAAATTGTCTAAAACAAAGGAGAAAAGAAAATGAAAAAAGTGATGGAAAGACTGACCTGCGCGGCGATGTTCGCCATAGCGCTTTTCGCCACACCGTCGGCATTCTCTGCGGTGATTGAGCGCGATGACTTCGAAGGGGCATCCATCCCTAGTGGCTATTCGGCTACAGGAGGGGCTGGTGTAACAGTCTCGGATGTTGCGAATTTGGCGACATGGTCTCCTGCGCCTTCAGACTCTGCTGCAACCTATCCATTTAGCGGATTCGGCGATAACTATCTCTCTGTCGATACCGACACCAATACGCTTTGGCGAACGTTTGACGAGCAGAGTTCCAATGTTCAAGTTGATGCGTACATGCAGTTCTTCACGCGCGAAGACGACTTCGAACTTCCGGATGATGCGAAGATCGTGATATACCTCAATGCTGAGACGAACCTCTGCGCAATTTCCGGTGAGACGATAGGCGGGGCGGTTGTCACCAACGAGCTAGATGTTTCGATCGAGGCTGGTTCTTGGCATAGATTTACGCTCAAGGCAAATTCTGGAGATAACGGGTATTCGTTCAACATCTTGCTGGATGGTGCCCTGCTTTCCACCGCATCAGGTAACGCGGACACTTTCTACAGCCTGACAGACGCTACATCTTCTTCGCGCTTTGGCATTAACGGATCTGGAGCCGTTGACAACGTCGCCATCTTCGACGCTTCGAATTTTGAGAAGACGAATCCAGTTACGGGCGAGACGGAAACCTATAAAAACATCTTCATTGGTGGAGCGTCGGAATGGAATAGCGCGGGTAACTGGATGTTGGCTACTGAGTCAAAGGTGCCATTTGTGTCGAGTGGTGATTATAACGCGGCTCTTGTCGACGGCAAGACGGCCTCAACTTCAACGGCTATTGACGGCTGGCAGCTAAGAGTAGGTGCTTATAATGGTGCTGCTGTCACTTGGTCTAGTGGAATCACAAAGATTCAAGGCAACACTACTGGCTGCTGGCTGACGGCAGACGAGACTTCCTCAATTACGATCGCCTCATTCGCTGGTAATCAGCTTGAAAACAATGGCAATAATGTGGTATTTAAGCTCACTTCTGCCAATGCTGGAGGCATTACTTGGGCTACTGGCTTGTCAAGCAATTCTGGTTACCAGAACATAGAGTTCCAATATTATCTTGGAGGAGCCGGAACTATTGTGTACGGTGGGGCCGTCACAGTAAACAATCCTCAGGTCATTAAGCAGGCCGACATTACGCTTTCCGGCACCTCGCAGGTGACTTCCAAGACGCTTGTGACGTTCGGCTCTGGCACTAAGACCTTTACCGCTGATGCGACTATCAAGGTTAAGGATGCCAATGGCGATGTTGTCAGGACTGTTCCCCTTACGCGCGTGACTGCTGCAGAAGAAACGACGCTTACGACGGACAATCACGTTGGTTCGTGCGAACTCGTCCAGACTTCCACGGGCATTGTCCTTTACTATGTTGACGGCGATCCCGAGAATCTGCCCGTTTACAAGCCATCCATTAACATCAACTTCACCTCTGGTACGGCACTGTCTACTGTTGCCGATGTCGGTGTTGGTGAATATGCGATCCCCGGCACTTCGTGGAACAACCTTATTGGCAACAATGGTTCACTCAATACAATAACGGGCGTTGATTCGACTGGTGTTGCTTCTGCCATTTCTGGCGCGAAGGTAACAATCTCTGGCACGAGAGGCTACTGGACCAAGGGCGGTCTTGATGCTGCATCCGACCTGCGTCAGGGTTATATTGATGACAATGCTGGGAATGCGTCGCCTCAGTTTGTTGTCGAGGGCATTCCATATGACAGATACAAAACGATTCTTTATTTTTCAAACAACGACGATGGTGTTAAGTTCGGTTATGTAACTGTCAATGGCTTGAATTACAAGGGCGACCTTGCAAACACGACGACTGTCACAAGTTCCGGTGGCTCTGAGATTTGGGGATCGGCAAGTCCTACCGCCTATACGGAGGGCGGCAACTACCTAGTTATCCCGACGCAGCTTAAGGGGGATGGCTCATTGACCGTGGTCAGCCATCGTCTAACTGGAAGCCGCGCAGGCCTCGCCGCAGTTCAGATTGTAGAAGTTGTGCCGGAAGCCGGCGCAAACGATCTTGAGATTGCGGTTGATGGTACTACCAACTACGCTGTTGATGCGGCTAAGACTCTCAGCGGTACGGTTTACCTGACGGGCTCCGGTACTCTTACGCTCTCTGGCAGTGCCAAGATTACTGCCGCTACAATCGATGTCGGCAAGGATGTCGTTCTTAATGTCAATGCTGACCGCCTCGACGCAACGACATTTACTGGTGCAGGTACGGTTGTGTATAACAACTCGGCTCCTGTGTCTGGCAAGGGCTGGGCATCTTCAGCTACTTGGACAGGAATTTTATGGCTCAAGAATCAAATACTTGAAGGAATAAATCCAGGTGATTTTGCAAATGCGAGATCAACTCTGCGCTTGTCGCTTTGTACTGGATACTTCAATAGCGGCAATAACACACAGCGTTGCGACGGAACGCTTGATCTTGATAATGATACAGGAGCCTATGCCTTTTCAGTCAGCAACGGATGGTCTGCTGACGGCAAGACGATATTCGCTAGACTTACTGGTTCTGGCACGTTGGGTGTTCAGTCGGCCGATATTGGGCAGCGCTATATATTCAAGGATGCTTCCGAGTTTACGGGGGCGATAAACATTGCTGGCCGCACCTTGCGCGTAATTATCGGCGATGGAGAATCGCTTAGTCCAGCGGACGGCTCAATTACTGTTGTACCTGGTGCTACGGCGACTGTTGCATCAGGAAAGACATGGACTGCAAACAGGGCAGGGTTTGTCGTAAATGGTACTCTAAATGTGAATGGTGTTTTGGCCTCTTCCGCTTCTACAGCTATCTCTGGCTCTGGTACGGTAGTATTCGGTGGTGTCCCTTCGCCACTCGATGGCGAGAATGAGACGAAGTGGTGGAAGAACGCGGGTTGGACAGGCACCGTTGAGATCAAGGCTGCCACTAACATTTCCGGAACTGACTACGCTTTCAGCAACTACGGCAATGCCGGCTCGACCGTCAAGCTGACTAATTGCACTGGTTGGCTCAAGCCTAACTACACCTGCGTCCCTGCGTTGGAAATTGGCGGCACGTTCTCATGGACCGATGGTTATTCGGGCCTCAACAATACATTCAAGGTTGCTACGCTCAAGGGTAGTGGCACGATCTCAATCCCGTACCAGGGTGCAGATACGGCCGTCTGGCAGATAACCGATGACTGGTCGGGCTTCACCGGCGCTGTTGTCGGAAACAACACTGGCGCCAAGCGTGTGCTGGTCTTCGGCTCCACGCTACCTAACTCGGTAGAGGCTGGTGAGATTTACATCTCCGAGGGTGCTACACTGGATCTTGACAACGCTTCCAGCGCGTGGTGGGGCGTTGGCATGAAGTTTGTTGTCGACGGCACGGTCAAAGCTACTAACCGTAGCAAGTGGGGTGGCGGTACCGCCATGACGATCGGCGATACCGGTGTGTTGGAGATAACACGTTCAGATAGTGCCACTAGTGATGATGGTGGAACTAATTACGGCAATGTGACGGGTACTGGCACCATCAAGTTCTCTGGAAGTGGTTACACCGTGCTTTCGCAGAGCATTCCGACATCCCTTACGTTTGCGGCAGAAAAGGCCAATGGTTCCGTAGTGCCTGTGGCAGGTGCGACGATTGGTAGCCTAACTGGCAGTAAGGGCTTCAGGTCTGACTGGGGCAGCGGCAATCGTTATTTGACGATTAAGCAGTCCAAGGATACCGCTTGGGATGGGTCAATTAATGTTGACGGCGCCCATAGATTGACTGGCGTTATCGTTGATCCAGGTGAGAGCACTACAGGTACGCTTACGCTGACTGCGACCCAGACGGCGTCTTCAACGCTCACGGTCAACGGTTCCGTCAATCTTACCGGCACTTGGGTTGGTGCGACGACGGTTGCGGGCACGTTCGGCGGCACGGGAACGCTCACGGGCGACCTGACTTTCAACGACGGCGCAACCTTCAAGGCGAACACCACCGCTCTCACCGTTTCTGGCAATGTCACGATTCCGGACGACGAAGGGGAGTCGCTCACGATTGATGCGACTGGCCTTACAGCCGACGAAGTGACGATCCTCTCCTCCGAATCGATTAGCACGAAAACAGATGTCTCCAAGGTGACCGTTGACGGACTTTACACCGTCGAGGCTGTTGCCGATGCCCTCAAGCTCGTCAGCACAAAGGTCGCTGTCACGATCCCTGCGATTGCCAACGCGACTGTAACGGTTTCTGTTGGCGGCGAGACGATTGGAACCGAGGCGGGAACCTACAAGGTCGCCCCTGACGCTGTAGTCACTGCGACATACGCGGCGGCTGAGGGCTACGAGATCTCCGGTCAGACGGTGTACACGATCGATGTTGCGAACAGCGAGACGACATTCGATCCTGCCGAGACGACCGAGGTCAAGCAGTATGTGGCATACGTCGTGTTCCAGGTTGAGCAGGGCAATTTGACCGTTGATTCGACCAATTACTACACGACAGTCGCCGTTGCCATCGACGCGGCCAAGGCTCTCAAGAAGACGGTTGTTCTTATCGCTCAGCCAGAAGAAACCGACACTTACAATATCAGCGCAGGCGAGACAATTAACATCAAGAAAGGTGAGTTTACGTTCAACGGCATCATCTTCCCTGAAGGTGCGCAGTACAACAACACTACGACTGAGATTGCTGGCGTAACGCAGTACAAGTGCACAACCTATACAGCTACTGTTCAGTATCCTGGACAGGAGCCAGAAGGTGTGTCTGGTCAGCTGATGCAGATTCTTGGTGGCTTGTACACCAGCTATCAGCCTGCTTATGCCGGAACGGTCGTCACCGTTCTTGACGGCAGCGATGCCACGTCGGGCGATGCCATGCCCGAAGTGTTCACATACAATAGCGAGGCGCATACCTACACGCTGAAGACGATGGTCGCATCCTACAACAATGGATACACCACGACGTACTATCCTACGCTCGCAACTGCGTTTGAGAATGTCCCAACTTCTGGCACTGTCACGCTCCTTTCCAGTGTGACGCTTGATGCTACGGTTGCAGTCTCCAAGACGCTTACTCTTGACCTGAACGGCTATACGATAACGGCAAGTGGAATTGACGCTATCACCTCCAGCGGAGCCCTTACCATTCAGGGTTCTAGTGACTCTATCAGTGTGACATCTGGCAACAGTGTTGTGCTGACAGACGCTGCGGCGACGCTCACGGTTACGTCGGGCGTAACGCTTTCGCCTGCGCCTACCACGACGCTTACGAACAAGCGAGTTGTTTCGCAGACGGCGGACGGCACGACAACTTATCGTGTTATCATTCGCCATGGTTCAACGCTTTCGTTCTTCTAAGTCGAAAACGGAGATGGGAATGAATAAAATTTACGCAATGATGGTTACTGCCGCGTTGGCGGCGCTGTCCGCATCGGCAGTGCCGTCAATCGTGCCTGCGCCGCTCAAGCTCGTGGCGGGCGAAGGGGCGTTTGTCTGCAATGGCAATGTCGCCGCGTCCGTGCGCTTCGAGACAAATGCCGCGTTGGGGAAGGAAAGTTATAGACTTTCCGTCTCGAAGGACGGCGTAAAGATTGTCTCGTCCGACGATGCGGGGCGATTCTACGCGCTTGAGACGCTTAAGCAGCTATCCGAGGCGGATGGCAAGGGCGGAACGCGGCTTCCGTGCGTAGAGATCGAGGATTCGCCGCGTTACAGCTGGCGCGGGTTCCATCTCGACGAGTGCCGCCACTTCTTCGGCAAGGAGACGGTGAAAGGCATTCTGGACCTCATGGCGCGTTACAAGCTGAACAGGTTCCACTGGCACCTTACCGAGGACCAGGGGTGGCGCGTCGATGTCCCCGGCTATCCAGAGCTCGTCAAGTACGGTGCAGTTCGTCCGGCGAGCGTTGTGCACGGCACGAAGGCGCACATCGGCACGAAGGAGGACGCCGACAAGATGAACGGCGTTCAGTACGGCCCCTACTACTACACTGAAGCTGATCTTCGGGAGATCGTCGCCTATGCCGCCGAGAGGCACATACAGATCGTTCCCGAGATTGAGCTGCCCGGGCACGTCTATGCCGCGCTCGCTGCATATCCGCAGTTCGCGTGCTACCCCGAAAACCTTGCGGAGCGTACGCCCCGCCTCGCGTGGGGAATCGAGAAGGACGTACTTTGCCTTGGCAATGACGAGGCGATCAAGTTCATGGAGAACGTCATCGACTGGACATGCAAGGTGTTTCCCGGAGACGTCGTGCACATCGGCGGCGACGAGTGTCCGCAGGTGCGCTGGCAGACATGCCCGAAGTGCCAGGCAAGGATCAAGAAGGAAGGTCTTGGCGATCACCATGGGTTGCAGCCGTGGATCACGCGGCACTTCGTGAAGTTCCTCGCCGAACGCGGCAAGCGCACTCTCGGCTGGGACGAATATCTTCTGGGCGACATTCCGAAAAACGCAATCGGCATGAGCTGGCGCGAGGGACGCAGTGGCGCTGGACATGAACTCGTCTCCGGCGCGGCGGCTGCGACGCGCGGACATGATGTCGTTATGACGCCATGCAGCTACTGCTATCTCGACTACGGGCAGGGTCTCTCGGAAGATCCGTTCTTCTATATCGGCGGAAAGGTCACTCTCGAGCGGTGCTATTCGTTTGACCCTTGCGCTGGCGTGCCCGAGGATGCGAAAAAACACATCCTCGGCGGGCAGGGCAACAACTGGACCGAATATACGTGGAATGAATACGATCTCGCATGGAAGGCGTGGCCGCGTATGCTCGCGCTTGCGGAGGTCTTCTGGCTTGGCGAGGCGAAGCCTGGCTTCGCCGACTTCAAGGGACGCGCCGCCGCGCAGAGGCTTTGGCTCATCCGCCATGGCGTCAACTGCGCACCGCTCGAATAACAAAACCCAGCGAAAATGGGTAATTGCATGACGCTGCGTGAGGAAATTGCAAACGGCGAGACCGCCACATTGGAATTCAAGGAAGCGCGTCCAAAGGACTCCCTTAAATTCACAAAGACGGTTGTGGCATTTGCAAATGGTCGCGGCGGACGTATCCTTTTCGGTGTTGAGAATGGCACTGGTGTGATTAAGGGCGTGGACAACGCAATCGTCCAACGGGAAATGGACGCCATTGCCGATACGATAGCAAACTGCTGTACACCTTCGGTTTCGCCAGAAATAACGCTTGCGAATGTCGATGGAAAGTCGGTAATCGTAGTCAATGTGAGGGGAGGGCTGAAGACGCCGTACTACGTGCGCAAGCTTGGCATACGAAAAGGAACGTTTCAGCGTGTGGGCGCGACAACGCGGGAGGTGGAGGAATATACGCTCAAAAGCCTTATACTTGATGGCGAGAACCAAAGCTTCGACCGACAGGTGGCGAAGGGCGTGAAGATGTCGAAGCGCGAAGTGGCCGCTGTTTGCAGAATGATGACGGAAATCGCCAGGCAGAATTGCGAGAACGATGGTCGCGACGTCTCGATAAAGGCGATGTCGTCCACGCGGCTGGAATCGCTTGGACTTCTCATAGACAAGGATGGTGAAAAGCTGCCTTCGTACGCCTTGTGTCTTGTGGCGGGAAAGGTTGCCCCTGAAATCATGGTGCCGCGCATACGATGCGGTGTCTTTCGCGGATTGACCAAGGGCGATTTCGAGGACCATGCTGATTTTGAAGGCCCTATAACGACGCAGATCGAGCAAGCTTTCCAGTTCGTCAAGCGCAATCTACATGTAAGGTCGCAACTTACCGATGCGAATACTGGGCGAAAAGATATATATGAGCTTCCGCTTGAATCCGTGCGCGAGGCAATTTGCAACGCCGTGTTTCACCGCAATTACCTGGACCCATCGAATGTATATGTCGCCCTTTACGCGGACAGGCTTGAAATAATTTCTCCGGGTACGCTGCTAAAAGAGATTACAATCGAGGAAGTCAAACGCGGCTATTCGAAGGTCAGAAACAAGGGCTTGGCTGAAGCACTTGTCTATATGCATGAAGTCGAGAATTGGGGCGGAGGTGTCGCAAGATATTTCACGGCAATGGAAAAGGCCGGTCTGCCGCCACCTATCGCAGAGGATCAGGACGGCTTCTTCAAGGTCGTGTTTTGGCGCGCGGCAAAAGGTGGTGAGAGGGGTGTGACGAGCACTACCCCAAAGACTACCCCAAAGACTACCCCAAAGACTACCTCAAAGACTACCCCAAAGACTACCACAAAGGCTACCACAAAGGCTACCACTAAGACTACCACTAAGAAAAGGCTTGAAGGTGATTTGAAGGGGATGTCTTTGGAAATCTACAGATTGATTGAACGGCAACCGTCAATAACGATAGACGGGCTGGTTGGTGCTACGCACTTGACGCGAAACGGCATAAAATACCATATCAAGCGTCTAAAGGCCATGGTAGGTTTGCGGCGTACGGGTGGACGCAAGGAGGGGAAATGGGAAATCCCCACGGCTGAAGAAACAACATGATGAGAATTTCGAGACGTGGTTTTGTTGGTGGGGCGCTTGCGTTTGGCGCATGCGGCACTTTTGGTGCAACGTGCGCTGCCAATGTTGCAACGCCGCGTCTTAGGTTCGGCGTAATGAGCGACGTGCACATCGGCGGAAAGCCAGATGCCGCAAAGCGCCTAGAGAAGGCGCTCCGATGGTTCGCGTCGAAGAAAGTTGACGCTGTGCTGTGTCCGGGCGACATTGCGCATTCGGGGAACATCCGCGAGCTTGAGGCGTTTGCCGAAGTGTGGGGTAGAGTGTTCTCGGGTAACGGGGAGCGGGTGGAGCTGATGATTTCCACGGGCAACCACGATGTCGATGCGTGGAGTGGACGCTGGAAGAATTTTTCAGAGGAACGGATGCTTGCCGAAAGGTTCAACTACAAGGACAATCTAGAGAAGACGTGGCAGCGTCTATTTGGACAGAAATGGGAACCGATCTGGCGGCGAGAGGTAAAGGGATATACATTCATCGGTTCGCATTGGTCAAGCCTCAAACCGCCTATCGCGGAATATTTCAGGGAACACGCGGCGGAGTTGCGTGGGGACAGACCCTTCTTTTACTGCCAGCACGCACATCCGAAGGGTACGTGTCATGGCGCGTATTCGCTGGGCAACGATCGCGGAGAGTCGGTGAAAGTGCTTTCGTCGTTTCCAAATTTGGTTGCGTTCACTGGGCATTCTCATTGCGCTATTTCGGATGAGCGCACCGTTTGGCAGGGCGCGTTCACGTCCATTGGCGCGGGATGCCTGCACGAGGGCGCGGGAGGCTTCAACTACGACAACGTGACTGCAAGCTGGCATCCAAGCTACCGGAAGAAGCTGATGGCGTCGATGGCCGATCCAAATTCTTGGGGCGGCGATGCAAAGGGCGGCGGATGCGAGCTGGTGGACGTGTTCGACGGCTATCTCGTAGTCCATCGCCATTCGCTGGACTTCGACCGTCCGATCGGTCCGGCGTGGACCGTTCCGATTCCATCGAAGAAGGGCGGCCCGTTTGACTTTGCGCGCCGCGCATCGCATCGTGCCGCGCCCGAGTTCGCGGCGGATGCCAAGATCACTGTGACGCGCTGCCCGAACGGACACGCGCTTGAGGGCATCGGACACAAGGGCGAGCCGTGCGTCTATGTGTCGTTCCCGCGTGCGAGGACGATTGGCGGCAGCCGAGTGTTTGACTACACGGTCGAGGCGAAGATAGACGGGATTGAGACACCTGTCGTTCGCAGGCTGATCGCCGCCGGATTTGCGTATCCGGAAGAGTTCGCCGACATTCCTGGCGAATGCCTTTTCTCGTCCGCTGAACTGCCGGCAGGCAAGCCGGTTCGCTTTACGGTGACGCCCCGCGACTGCTTTGGCCTTGCGGGTCGTCCGATAACCCACATCGCATAGGAAGAAAGGACAATCCATAATATGAAAGAACTCAAGAACTGCTATCTCATCGACAGCCTGGAGAACATCGGCGCGTACGCGCAGCTTGGCGCCAACTTCAAGACGGCGTGCGAATTTCTCGCCCGCGGCGGCTTTGACGCGCTTCAGCCAGGCAAGAACGTCATCGACGGAGACCGCGTCTTCGTGAACAACGTCGAGGCGCAGTACGTTTTGCCGGAAGAGCGGCGTCCCGAGCTTCACCGCAAGTATTTCGACATCCACGTTCCGCTTGAGTCCGACGAGCGTATCGGACTGGCGATGTTCGACGAGAACGCGAAGGGCGATTTCAACGAGGCTGAGGACGGCGGTCTCTACGACCAGGAGGTCGAGTGGTTCGTCGTTCGCAAAGGCGAGTTCTGCATCACGTGGCCGAAGACGTGCGCACACGCCCCGGCGGTGACGACAGACGTCGCGAAAAAGTCCCGCAAGATGATAGTCAAGGTGCTTGCCTGATAGCGCAACATTGTGGTATAATTCGCAGTGGATGAAAAGAGGTTTTACACTCGTAGAGATGCTTATCGTCGTCGTGGTGCTCGTGACGCTCATGACGATGACGTTCCGTCTTTCCTCGCTTGGCGGCGACAGCTGGCGGCACAACAGGACGATTGCGCGTCTTCAGCGCCTTGAGAACTGCCTTTCCGGCTACTACGCCGCGTTTGGCACATACCCGCCGGTCGCGTTGCATGGCTCGCGCAATCCGTGGCTGGTAGTTTCCGACCACGGCATACAGAACGACTCAGGAACCGAGAACATGAACATCTTCGGCTGGTCTCCTGAAAAATTCAGAGCAGGAACCATGTCGGGCGACGAGAAGTCTCAAGAGACTCTTGCGTGGGCGCAGGTGGAGGCGGCGTGCAGGGCGCAGCCTGTTGATTGCTGCTTTCCGTTTCCCGAGAGATACAGCGACTACGTTGACGCAAAGTCCGAGCAGCTGAAGGAATACGTCAACACCACGGAAGGCATCCCGCAACGCATAAAGCAGGTTCTTTCGGCAGGCTTCGACGACGGCGTTTCCAGGAACGTGGGCCGCTTCTCCCAGTATGACGACAAGACGGAGTGGAAGGATCTGCAGCTTTTCAAGTTCGGTCTCATGAGCTATCTTCTGCCGCGCTACCTCGTGATGATGAATTCCAAGGAGGAATTGTACTCAGACCATGCGCAGTGGACTCTTAACAACGATCTTCCGTGCAACGCCCTCACCGGCACGAAGTTCGGCAGCTGGCGCGAAGTCTGCGACAGGGCTACGAGCGACAGCAAGACCGATCTTGCCGAAGTCGCGAACATTCCGTCTCAGGCGGTCTGCGCCCGTTGGATGGCGAACCTGGAAGGCATCGTCAATACGTCGCATGGCTCCCTTTCGGTGTTTGGCGTGTCGATTGCGAGCGGCGAGAACTCGTTCAATCCCTACAACCTCCACATCTATTCTCCCGGCGGATACGACAACGACTCGACCGCTAACCAGTACGTCCTCGACGGCTGCACGGTGTGGGATGGGTGGGACAATGACTTCTTCTACTACTCTCCTGCTCCGTACCAGTCGTATATCCTGTGGTCTGCGGGCAAGAACGGCCGCACCTTTCCTCCGTGGATAGTCCGCGAGGATCTAAACTCCTCGGTCAACCAATGCATCGGTGCCTGGACAGAAGACGACATCTTGAGCATGAGCCACTAAAGAGAATGGAGAATTTGGAATGAAAAATGGAAAATTTATGCGTCCGGCGTTTACGCTTGTTGAAATACTGGTCGTTATCGGCATAATCGCCGTATTGCTTGGCGCTTCCGTCGGCGGATTCATGAAGATGGCTAAGACGGCCGAGAGGGCGAAGACGCAGGAACTCGTCAGCAACGTAGCCACGGCGCTTACGGCCTTGTTCCAGCAGGAGGGCGTGTGGCCCAAGCGGCTTGCGTCCAACGGCGCTACCGACGGGTTGCTTGACGCGAACACGGCATACGCGCTCGTCGCGGGCACGACGAAGTACTTTTCGCTTTCGCAGAACGGAAGCGCGCTTTCCGGCCACGACCGCTTCGGCATTCTCACGCCGCAGGCCCAGCAAGTAGTGAAGAGACTTGGATCGGAGGCGAAGCTTAGCTCGAATGTCGGCAAGCTGACGGTTGAGGACCATATCCTCCACTACGCTCTCGATCTCGATGGCGACGGCAAGATAATCGGCGCGTCGGTCGGCGGCGAGAACATAAACGTCCGTGCGACGGCAATCGTGTGGTGCATAGGCAAGAGCGGCGGCAACGGCGGCAAGCCCTGGCCATACACCGAGGGGCTTCGCAAGGACGACGTCTATAGCTGGACGCCAGGACAGACGAGGGATGTGAATTGAAGAAGGGCTTTACAATTGTCGAACTTCTCATGGTGCTCGGCATAATCGCCGTGCTCATGGGCATAGTCACCACGGCGGCGTCCGAGTCGATACGCGGCGGACGGGCTCGCAAGGCCGATGCGCTCTGCAATGTCGTCCAGGCCGCGTTCGCCGCGTATTACGCGCAGTACGACGAATGGCCGGGGGCTATCGGGCAGCAGATATCGAGAGGCTCGATCGGCACGCGTACAAACGTAGAGGGCTACAACTACAACAGCGATCCCGAGAAGTTCGTCCTCACGATGAACGAGAACGACGACTGCATAAGGGAAATGGTGATGAAGACCAAGGAGGGCAACCCCATGATGGATGTCTCGGGGCTGTTCGTCTCGAAGGACCAGGGGAAATTCGGCGAGAAGTGCTACGGGCTCGACTTCATGCAGGCGGCGACGATAAAGGGCATGAGCGAAGCCAAGAGCAAATTGCGCGGGGTGACGGGTGGAAAGCGGCTCCGTGTTTCGGACATGCATTTCGGCTATCCAGATTCTGATACAGGCCACTTCCGCCACTTCAAGATAATCTATTCGATACCGACGGACTCCTTCTCGGTAAAGACGCAAGATACCGACGAGAGAAAGGCGAGGTTCTATGACAACTAATAGACGAGCCTTTACACTTGTCGAACTTCTGGTCGTCGTGGGCATCATGGGCCTTCTCGGCACAATTTCCGTCGGCGGCTACCGGTCCATGCGGCGTGGCATGGAGGAGAAGGGCGTCATGCAGAACGTGAACACCTTCATCCGCGCCGCCTACCAGCGTGCGCAGATCGACAGGCTGCCTACGGCCGTGTTCTTCTGGAACGAGACTCTTCGCGCCGCGACGGCGGACGACAACGAGGTCGTTGTCGGCAGGGCGGTGGCCGTGAGGCGGGCGGGGAGAATCTCCGCCATAAGCGGATCGCTACTTGTCGACGAGTTTTCCGATCTTGACAAGACATACCCGACGGATCAGGACGAAAAGGCGAACAACTCCGACAAGAAGGGCGTCTATCTGTATCCGCTGGACAACCTCTCGCAGCTGGAATCCGGTACAAGACTGCTGCGTTCCATCATAGAAGGCATGGTCTATCTGCACGAAGTAACGCCAAACTACATGTCCGACGACGGTGGCCGCACGCTGGACGGCGGCAAGCTGTCGTCGTACGCATTCAAGCTTGTTGACCAGAATGGCGTGCAGTGGCATCCTGGCATGGCATACGGGTTCGAGTTCGCCAACATCGAGCTGCCGCACGGCTTCATCTTCGGGCAGAATTACTCGAAATCGTATTCCGATCCGATAAAGGAAGCGGGAGCAATGGTCTTCAATGTCGGGGTGAACAATGGAAACGGGCTTGTCGCAGGATCGGGCATGGGTTCCCGCACCAGCATTCAGGTGTATTCCCTGAGACCTGGCAACGACGGTTCTCTTACTGCGCAGGTGGTCGGCAATTCGACCGATCCAAGCAACATTCAATAGGTCTTGAACAGATGAAAAAGGCGTTTACGTTGATAGAGGTAAATCTCGCCATGCTGATTATGGCGGGCGGGATACTTTCTATGGTCGGTCTCTACGCCTTCGCCTTTCGAGAGAGCAGGCAGAGCCGCGAGGATGTCGCCGCGACGGCGATTGCCGATTCCGTGATGAGTCCGCTCGTCTGTGCGCTTTCCGCCACCAACGTTACCTGGAGTTCCTTTAGGCAGCTCCGAAACTATCCGAGCAACAATGGCTGGGGCGACTACCTCGACAGGTCGAAAGGCGTCGTCACGCAGGATCCGCAGGGCAAGGCGAGAGGCGTATTTTCCTCTGTAACGGGCGCTCTTAGGTTCGAGGGCGGCTACGATGGTCCTACGGAGTTCCCGTCAACCGCCTTGAACGGCACGGGCATGAGCTGCGGACTAGTCGTGCAGCATGAGCAGGACTCCGCCGTTGTGCGCATATCGTGCCGGGCCACGAAACTGCCGGGGGCGCTTCTTTCCATGCCGATGTTCTACACCGAGGTTAGATTCCAGGGGCTGCCAGACAAATGAAGAAAGGGTTTACTATAATAGAGCTTTTGGTTGCGAGTCTCCTTTTGGGGATGCTCGTGACCATTCTCACCATGGTTTTCAACCAGTCCTCAATTGCTTGGCGCACTGGCACGGCGGGCGTGCAGGACATGGACGACATACGCGACAATATCGCGGAGCTGCGCGACGAGGCCGACAATGCCTTCATCTGGAACAACCAGATCTATCGCCATGTCGGTCTTTGGGACAAGGACGGCAATTTGCGCGACCGCGCCTGCGATGCGCCTGGGTCGCAGACGCAGGGCGAGCAGGGGACGCGTGCGCTGATTCTGCGCTCGAAGCTGGCTGTCTCTGGCACGGTAACGCCAAACGACTTCAGGCCCGTGAACGTCGGGCAGACGGGTCGTACGGGGAGTGCTAAGACATATACGGTGAATGTGAAGAGTGCAGGCCCTGACAAGGTTTTCGACACTTACGACGATGTTTGGAGCTGGCCCGATGACTTCGAATAAGCGCATAAATTGCTTTGGTGCGGAAAGCTGCTCGCTCGGTCTCGTTCACTCCGTGACCGCTAAGCCTCTCTCGTCCAGACAATCAACTTCGTTTAGCCTGCCATGCCTCGGCATATGTCGCTGGTTGCGGACAAGGCCTCTCCTACGACTTGCGGCACTACGTTTCCTCACTCGCGACACTTTCCGGTCCTTCGCGTGCCCCCCACCCCCTTCCTCTTCGGCTCAAACGCAGCATCTTTTCGGACAACGTTCGCTTGTTTGCGGTGACGGCACTCACAGCCGTAGTCGGCGATGGCCGCACGAGAGACATTTCGACGGTCCGGCATGGCTTGCGACGCCTATATTCACCTCGGTTGGGCATAAGCGGTCAGCAAAAGCCTTGGATTCTATTCACCTCTCGTATGCCATGCCGGGGGCACCGTCGAAATACGGTTCGGGCGGACAGCGCACATGGAGGCATGCCAGGGCTGCGTTTACGCTCATAGAGCTTTTAGTAGTTGTGGCCATGATCGCCGTCGTCATGGGCGCCATATCGACGTCGTTCTCGGCTGCTCGCACAAGGGCGAAGATCGAGAAGGCCACGAGCGAGGTCAAGGTCATTTCTCAGGCGATACTTTCCTACGAAACGTGGAACAGCGGCGAGCTGCAGGAGATGAACGACACCGTGGCTGACGGCAATTCGCTGGGGTTCCTGCTTGGACGCGGCTCGGCGAAAGGGCCTGCTGGAACGTCGGGTGGCGGCGATGTGCCCGCGCTTCTCATGGCGCAAATTAAAAATGGCGGTGCGATAGTCGATCCGTGGGGCACGCCGTATAGAATTACGATAAGGGGGCATGCCGTGAGCGTGAAGTTCAAGACGGTGACGGGCGCTCTCAACACCGGTTACTATCTGCCGAATCTCTACAGGAACACGGAGGGTGGCCTATGAAGCGCGTATCGGCGAGGAAGGGCAGCGCGCTCTTGATCGTGCTCGGCATGATCGGAATCATGGTCATTTCGGCCGTGGCGTTCTCCGCTTACATGAGGTATTCGCGCCTCCCGTCTAGCTATCTTCGGCGCACGTCCGCATCGCGGCATCTCGCTCACGCCGCCATTGCCGAGGCGATTGACCAGATCGACGCGGCAATCGGGCACAACCCGCATCCCGGCGTCGGAACTATCGCAACTCAGTATCCTAGACTTGGCGGTCGTTCGGAAATCAGGAACTACTGGCGCGACAATTGCTTTGTCGGCACGAACCAGCTTGTCGAAATCGAGGATACCATATCCGTCCTGAATCTCGAAGCTCTCGCGTATATTCCGCCGTCGCTTGTGAACGAGGCGCGGTACTATTCTCGGCACGTCCCCTCCGCGTCGTGGCAGTCGCTTGGCTACGATGCCGGCAGATATGCGTTCTTCGCGATAGACGTCTCAGATTTCCTTAACGTCAACAAGACATTCGCCGATTTTGGGCGCAATTCATCCGACCGCGGCAAGTTCACTCTCGCGCATGCGCTGGAGAACGCCAAGCACACTTCCTACACCGTAAATCCGTCGGCGTGGGATACGTTTCTCGAGAAATTTGTCGATATAAACGCCTTCCGCGATGGAACTGCGCCGGAGGTTTCGAAAATGCCTTTCAGGTCGCTGGCCGACATGGGGCTTGCAATGTATGCGAAAGCTGGTTCGCTTGCCGGCAATTTCTGCCCGTTTATGAGCTACATGAACGGCGGTACGTCCATAGACTCGATCTCCACTGCCGTCGCCGCGATGCTTAAGCACTTTACCATCGTTGCGGACGGCCTCTCGCCTACCTGCGCGGCGAAAGAAGATCTCGCGGGAGATCTTTCCGACCCTAAGCACCAGCCGTTTCCCCGCATGAGGACTGGCAATGCGAAGACGACGAACCGCGATGCACTGACACTTGTCGACAACGGAACGAGCAGGCTTCTTGAGGACAACATGAGCCTTCTCGACATGATCTCGCTCTACGACTATCTCGACGACAACAACATCCCCGTTTCTCTGGCGTTGCCTGCGACCGAGCGCGTCCCGATGATCTGCGGGCTGCAATCGACGATTCAGCTCACGTTAAGGCCCAAGACTGACGTGACGGAGGTCATGGAGGGAGGCGCCAAGGCGAAGGCGAACTGCAAGACTGTTGGCGACTTCTACATAGAGCAGACGTCTTGCTTTCTCGATCCTGTGGGACCGGGCGGTGTCGGCGGCTTATCCTCGATGTACATGTTCCCGTTCCGCCGCGACAAGGACGTGCCCAATGCCACATACACCGGCGAGACCGCGCTTCGCATCTGCTTAGGAGTCGAATCGCCAGGGCTGAGAACGTCGTCAAGCTCTGCGTATGTTTTGCAGCAAAACGGCGAGTTCAGCGCGACCGGCGTAGGGAACGGCGCACTGCGCCCGAAAGTGCAGTCGAATTCGCTTTCCTTCTCCAAAGTCGACAAGCCTGAGGATGCGGTTAAGAAGTTTGATACAACAGTCAACTTTAATGATGTCAGGGGATGGCTTCAGCAGAATCCGCTTTTCTGGGTGAAAAGGAAGTTTATTGTCTCCTCGCTCGATCCTGTTACTGGCGATCCTGTCTTCGCTGAAGATACAGGGGCTCGCAAGGCTGGCGTTAGCGCAGACTTCCACCCTGTCAACAAGGACGGAACCGGCGACGGCGGCTTCAACGAGGCCTTGCTTTTGCAGGATGGAAAGGTCATGGTGAGACCGTATATGACGATCGTCTCGCGCGTGACAAAGGGTTCCGATACCTTCGATTTGGTTCCTGCCAGCTTTTTGGACGACAACAAGTACAATTCCGTCAACAACGACGTGAATATCGCCAATATCGCTGGCGGTTCGGGTACGTATCCGATCATGACCTTCTGCGGCGATACGGAAATCGAATTCAGCCTTGCGGCCTTTCAGGCAGGCCAGCAAATTACGGTGACAATCGCTCCGACCGGCGGACAGAGCGTGTTCTGTCCAGATCCGCGCTGGAACTTCGCGCCAGAGAACTTCGTCAGCAAGAACCAGGCATTGGACATAAACTGGTACACGGCAACGGGCACGCCGGAGTGCGGACTGGGGCGCGACGGGCGCGACAGGGATATCTTCATGTTCGTGTCGAACCAGGGCTACATGCAGTCCATCTCGGAACTCGCGTTTCTCCCCCGTACTTCGGTCGATTTTGGCGGAGGCAGCAAGACAACCGGCAACGCGGCATTTTCGTTTGACTACAACGATTTCCCGACTGACGTCACGCAGACGAAGAACTGGAATCTAATGTGGCGCACGTACCGTCTCTACGATCAGGGCGCTGGCGCCACTGCGGACGAAATATACGACATTGGCGTGTTTGACGGCGGCTGCGGACAGCGCATCAATCCATATACAACCTCGCGCAATGCGATGATGGCCGCCTTTGCAAATACGCCATACAGCTGGTGGGCGGCGTCCACGAACAACCAGGACAAGGCGCTCGAAGACCTCGATGCGGCGACATTCAACAAGAACTATGCGTTCAACGCCATGAACAACGAGGCAAAGTTCGCATGGGAGGACCTTGAAGCCGTTGCGGCCAATATCAGCGTTGCAATGCGGGCGAATGCCAACGGCGACTGGAGCGCTGGCTACACTTCCCTTGACTGGGCCGGCATTAACAGCGATCTTGTCGGCGTTAATTTCCAGGGCAGCACGGACGATCTTTACGATGTGGACCGCAAGTTCCTCTATGGGTTCTGGCGCGACTGCTTCGCTGCGAAGCAGCAGCTCTTCCTCGTGTTTGCGAGGGCTGAGCCGATGATGATGGGCTCCGGCACGGCCGGGCAGGCTCCGCCGCAGCTTGGCGCAAGGGCGATGGCTCTCGTCTGGCGCAATCCGGCTGCGGGCAACCTGACTGGAATTGCCGGCGGCAAGAAAGCCTGGCCGCAGTCCATGGACAACACGCGCAAGCAGGCCATGAACAATGCATCGGACGGCGTGGACGACGCCAATCGTCCGCACCAGACCCGCATCCTCTTCTATCGTCAGTTCGAGTGAAACTAACAACGACTTCAGACTTAGGACTTAAAACCTCCATAACGATTGGCGACAAACCACTAACCACTAGCCACTAACCACTAAGCACTAAATATGAAAAAAGCTTTTTCACTTGTTGAACTTCTTGTTGTAATTGCCATCATCGGCGTTTTGGGAGGCGTGCTCATCGCGTCGCTTTCTGGCGGAAGCGAGACCGCAGTCGCGGCAAGATGTCTTTCCAACATGAAGAACTTGGCGAGCGCCTGCCAGACGTACGGAATGAGGGAGGGCTTCTATCCGCTGGCCGGCAATAGGCTTATGCTTCACATGGATGAGTCTCGCGGTACCAAAAGAGTGCAGAAGAGCTACAAAGAGTTTCCAGGCTGGATCTCTGCGATGAGCCAGGGAATGTCAACCACGTCCTATTCACGGGCTCCTACCGTCAGCATGTACTCGTCGGACGAGGAAGAATATCTGTATGCGCTTACCAACGGCGTTATATGGAAGTACGTTTCTGCGAACCAGAACACGTACATCTGTCCGCTCCATGCTAAAAAATGCCCCAAGGGCGTGAAGCCGCAGTGGAGCTACTTGATGAGCGGCTATTTTGGCTGGGATGTATCGAAGACAGCGTCTGTATATGATCCCCGCAAGGAATACGGAACCATAGCGCGTGCCGACAAAGTGCTTCTTTTTTCGGAAGTCCCGTTCTCTGGGTATAACTCCTGGCAGCCGGAAGGCGAGGGGTCATCTACCGATACCGATGCAATTCTACAGTATAATGGCGCGGGCGGCACCGAGGAACTTGGCGTAAACCACATGAAGGGTCGCGATGCGTTCACACATGTCGCTTTTGCCGACGGGCACGTCGAGAAGCTGCGCGTGCCGACCACCAACGGCAAGCCAGACACGACGCAGATGTCGAAGTTGACGGAATGGCTCGCAAAAGGCGTGGACGTCTCGTTCAGCGGCAAAACGTACCGCGAGGTAAAATAACGGCATTGTCCGGGAGTGCGGCATGGCGCGTGTTGCGGTTGTCGGTGTCGTTGGACGAACGAATGCGGGCAAGTCAACCCTGGTCAACGGGCTCGTCGGCGAGAAAGTCTCGATAGTATCGCCCGTAGAGCAGACGACGCGCAACACGATTCGCGGCATAGTCTCGGACGAACGCGGACAGCTTGTTCTTCTTGACACGCCCGGACTTCACAAGGCCGTCGGCGAGCTGGGGAGGCTCTTGAATCGCATGGCGCGGCGCAGCGCGGCAGGCGTGGACATAGTCTGCGTCGTGTTCGACGCGGCGGAAGAGCCGCAGCTTGAGGATATCGGCTGGATGCAGCGCATCGCAAAGGAGAAACCCGAGAAGGTCGTGTTCGTCTTGAACAAGGCCGACCGTGCCCCATTCTACGAGACAATGTTCCGCGACGCATGGGAGGAGGCGAAGGGGAACGGGGAACGGGGAACGGGGAACGGGGAACCTGTTTGGGTAAAGTGCATTGCGACGACTCCTGGCGAAACCAAGCCCGTCGCTGACGCGCTGTTCTCTCTTGCCGAAGAAGGCGAAATGCTTTTCGACGACGACATCGTAACCGATTATCCGAGAAAGCTTGCCATAGCGGATTCAATCCGCGAGAAGTATCTTGCAAAGCTCCATCAGGAGCTGCCGCACGAACTTGGCGTGCTCGTCAAGGACATCCACGAGAAGTCGAAGCGCGGAAACACGATCTGGGAGATTAAGGTAGATATTCTCGTCAATCGTGCGTCCCAAAAGCCCATCGTCATCGGCAAGGGCGCCGAGACGATAAAGTACGTGCGGAAATGCTCCGAACGAGAAGTGGGCGAAATGTTCGGCGTGAAGGTCGAGATGGAGATTTGGGTCCGTGTGGAGCCTAATTGGATGAAGAACAAGCGAACCCTCGCCGAAATGGGGTATCTTGGAGATCTCGTCTGATGTGTTTCGCGGCAATATCGGCGATAGCCGCCATCGCAGTTGCGGGTGACATTGACGTCGCGCGGCAGGCCTTGCGCGACGGCCTTTGGGAGGTCGCCCGCGCCCATGTGGCGACAAACAGCTCTGAAACAGCCAGGCTCGTCCTTCTCGAAAGCTATGCCGCGGAGGGAAAGTGGGACAAGGTAAAGGAGTCTCTTTCCGAATGGGGCGGCGCAGGAGAGTCCCCGGCTTTCGGATATTACCGCGCCGTTGTTGGCGGACGCCTGGAGGACGCTGTCGGGCTTCTGCGTTCGAATGGGTCCGTCGCAGGCGCAGCCGAAGCGCTGATGCTTGAGGCAGACTTGCGTGTGAAGTCCGGCGCACCCAGCGAGGCGGCGAAGCTATGGCGCGAGGTTGTCGCTCTGACGAACGCGGGCGACCGCGCCTTCGCCGTCGCAAGCATGAACCTTGGCGATGTTGCTCTCTTGCGAACGGCGTATGGAAAGGACCTTGATCTTCCTCTTAGGCGTATGGTTGGCTTGCGGCTCGGCGTCGAACTTGTCAAGACGACGGACGGCGCAGAGGAGGGCTCGAAGCTTATCCGTGCGATAGTCGCTGACAGTCCGGACGCGAAAGGCGCATGCGAGGCGTTTGTCGCGCTGGCTGAACACGAGGCGTCCGCCGGGCGCTGGGAGGAAGCGGAGAAGATCTACCACGATGCGGTGGAAACGTGGCCGGAGGCCGTGCGGCTCGCTTCTTTGCAGGAGGGCCGCGGAGAGGTCTTGATGAAGCTCGGCAAAAACGAGGAGGCGCTTAAGGCGTTCGCCGAGGCGGAAACGCTTGCTGCGGACGAAGCCGCTAGGGCAATGTCCGTCTTAAGGCAGGGGGACGTACTCTCCGAGCTTGGTCGCGGCGCAGAGGCGATGGTGAAGTACAGGACGGTTCTCGACAAATATTCACAGACCGAGGTCGCGAAAAGGCTCAAGAGAGTCGTGGAGCTTCGCGAGATGGAAACCCACGGACGCAATCTGTACAAGGACTATCGATTCGAAGAGGCGAAGGTAGTCTTTGCCAAAGTGGCCGAAGCGGAACCCGCGCTTCGTCCTAGAATGGATTATTTTGAAGTGCTGTGCCTGTACGGGCTTGGCCGTGACGAAGAGGCCGTACGCAAGGCGGATGAACTCGCGAAGTCGTGTCCAGATGCCGCGATCCGTGCCGACATTGCGCTGTGGCTGGCCAAGTTCACGTACAATCGCGGCGAATGGAAGCGTTCCGGTGCGCTCTTTCGCGCTTTTGCCGCCGCGTCGCCGTTGCACCCGTCCGCGCCCGATGCGCTTCTCTGGGCGACGCGCGCCGCCTTCGCCGGGAACGATTTCAAGCTTGCGATCCAGACCGCAACGGCGCTAGCCGAGGCGCATCCTTCGTCCCCTGCGGTAAACTCAGCGCTGCTTGTGCAGGGACGCGCCCTCATCGAACTTGCCCGCTTCGACGAGGCGGTGCTGGTGCTTGAGCGCGTGGCGAAAGACGAGGCGACGCCGAAGGACGTGCGGCTCAATGCGCAGGTGCTCAAGGCGGACGCCCTCTTCGCGATGGGCGCGGACAATCCGGCCCGCTATCAGTCGGCTCTCGAGACATATCGCGAAGTCGCCTTCAGGGGCGAGGCCGGGCCCGACGACCGCATATCCGTCGCGTTCAAGATCGGCCGTGCGCTCGAGAAGCTGCGTCGGAGGGATGAGGCCTACGACCAGTACTACACGCGAGTCGTTCTCGCGTACCGCGACGGCCGGCTCAAGGGCGAGAGGTTTGGCGACGAGGCTCGGGCGTCGTTTTCCCGCGCGGCGTTTCGTCTGGCGGACGAATTCGAGAGCAGGGGCCGCGACAGGCAGGCAGTTGGCGTGTTGAGGCTTGTCGTGGAAAGCGACGTGCCGGCGGCCGAGGAGGCGGCGAAGCGCATAGAGCGCATCTCAACGAAAGGAAGGTTCCTATGACAATTACCGGCAGTCCCGTTTTCTGGATTCTTCTCGTGATGTCGCTTGTCGCCGTCGTCACGTACATCGAGCGCCTCATCGACTTGCGGCGCGCGCAGATCGGCTATCAGGATTTCCTCAAGGGGGTCATCAACGTTCTTGACGCCGGCAACGACAACGAGGCACTGGCGATCTGCGAAGACACCGCCGCGCCGGTCGCGAACGTCGTAGCGACGGCGATCCGCCACCGCGAAGGTTCTGCGAGGGCGTTGCGCGAGGCCGTCGATTCGCAGGGACGCGCGGAAATAGGGCGGCTGGACCGCCGCTTGGCCGTGCTGGCCATCATAGCGCAAATCGCGCCGCTTGTGGGACTAATGGGCACCATCATCGGATTCATGAAGACGGTTCTTGCGGCGAACGGCAGCGAGATAGTCTCGCGGACAGAGCTCCTTGGCGGGGCGATGGAATCTCTTGTATCAGCCGCCGTCGGCCTTGCCGTAGCCGTCGTTACGATTGTGATGTATGGCAGCCTCCGCGTTAGGCTTGAGCGCACGATTGTCGAGCTTGAGGCTGCCGCCAGCCAGATCGTCGGATACTTCTCGACACGCAGGGAGGGCGTCGCGAAATGAGTTCGTGGCGGTGGAGCCCTGCCCGCGACGAGGGCATCTGGCGGCATGGTGCGCCGTGGGTGCGTCCGCTCTTTGTGGCGGTTCCCTGGCTTACGCTGCTAGTCATTTGCATGCAGTTCTGGATGATCGGCGGAACGCTCACCGCTTCAAAGGGCGTTCTTTTCGACCTTCCTGCCGCAGGTCTTGAAGATGGGGAGACTACTGACATGGTGGCTCTCGTCATGCCGGTCGAGCGCGAGACGATGGTGTTTTTCGACGATTCGCGTTTCATGCTGGGCGATGCGTCGTCCGCGCATGCGTTCGCGGAGCAACTTTCGGAGCGCTCGTTGCGCACTGGCAGGAAAACGTTGCTTGTCCTTGCGGATCGCCGGGTAGCCGGCGGAGATTTGATGAAATTCGCCGCGATTGCGCGCAAGAGCGGAGTCGAGCGCATCCTTTTCGCGGAGAAACGGCTGGAGGATGCGGAATGAGGTCCGTCCGCCAGGAAGCGCTTTCCGTGGCCACAGTCATGGCGGTGCCGGCCGCGCTTCTTTCGGTGTTTCCGTTCGGGGTGTTCAGCTTCAAGGCGCTTTCGCCGCAAACGGTGAGCAAGCCTTCCGCTGCGTTTGTGCGTTTGACAGCCGAAGAAGAGTCGGACGCACTGAGGGCGGCGAAGACGTCATGGCAGGCGGATGGTGCGGCGGGCAGGGACATGTGGACGTACCTGCCGCTTGGAGAGCTTCCCGAAGACACTCGCAATGGTCCGATACTGGGTGATGGCGTGTGGATCGGGCGGCAGACAGCGGTTGCGCCAGTGGAGTATGGCACGCCGGCGTGGAGGCCGTCGCAGGCGGCGGATGCTCCCGAAAAGATTCCGGTCATCGAGGAGTCTCCGCGTCCACCAGCTTTTTCAAAAGAGGAATTATTGAAAATAGGAGAAACACCATGACAGAAAAACAAGTTCTAAAGGCATTCAAGGATACAGGCGCGTTGCTGGAAGGGCACTTCGAGCTTCGTTCCAAGCTTCATTCCAACCGCTATTTCCAGTGCGCGAACGTGCTGCGCTATCCAAGGGTCGCGGAAAAGCTCTGCCGCGCCGTGACACGCGAGGCAGTGGCGAGCGGCAAGCTCGGCAAGCGCATAGACGGCGTGATTTCTCCGGCGGTCGGAGGCATCCTTGTCGGTCATGAGGTTGCGCGCGAACTAAACGTGAAGTGCATTTTCGCGGAGAAGGTGCAGGGCAAGGGAGTCGATGCGACAGGCAAGCCCAACACTGTTCTCGCCATGCGCAGGTTTGCGATAAAGAAGGGCGAGCGCTACGTCGTCGCGGAGGATGTCGTAACCAAGGGCGGACGCGTCCAGGAGACGATTGATCTCGTTAAGGCAGCAGGCGGCAAGGTGGCGGGCGTTGTCATTCTCGTCGATCGTTCCGGCGGCAAGGTCAAGTTCGGACGCATCCCGATGTTTTCGCTCATGAAGATGTCGCCCGAGACATGGACTGCCGCGGATTGCCCGATGTGCAAGTCCGGCTCGAAGCCAGTACACCCCGGTTCGTGACGGATTTTCCCCTTAAAAATTTTTTCGAAAATACCCCCTTGCGCGAGCGAGGGGTTTTTTGATATACTACGCACTTGTCCGCCGCAAAGGCGGGCGGTTTATTTGACAACATGGCAAAAGGCATGTCTCTTCGGAAGAGACATGGAACAGCAAGACGCTTGTGAGGAGCGGACACAAAAATACTCGTAACATTTTTTTCTGAGAGTTTGATTCTGGCTCAGAACGAACGCTGGTAGCGTGGATTAGGCATGCAAGTCGAACGGGATCGGGAG
>Ga0310696_10000286_pt1 | contig 86308 bp, 72 predicted proteins | sample AusTroGonzalo_MG_4_FD_203885 | JGI IMG/M metagenome (GOLD analysis project Ga0310696, IMG submission 203885) | Bovine rumen microbial communities from tropical cattle in Woodstock, Queensland, Australia - Gonzalo_02 (v2) (version 2) | ecosystem: Host-associated > Mammals > Digestive system >...
GTTCGATGGAGACAAACTGGCAATGAATCTTCGCAAGGAGCATCCCGATTGGCCAGAACATTGGATAAGTGGTACGGTTGCATCTGAATTGGAAAAGCAGAAGAATTATGCCATTGAACATAAATCGGATTTTGCATTTGAAACGAACTTTTCAAGCGAGTTGGTTCTAAATATGATATTGGAATTCAAGGAAGCAAACTTTAAGATTTCGATGTATTATTTCGGTTTATATTCCGAAGATGAAAGTGTCTGTCGTGTAATTCAGAGGTATCAGACTGGAGGACATGATGTTAATGATGATGTGATAAGATTTAATTTTAATGAAGGTTTGAAGAAAACAAAAGAAAATTTAAGCCTTTTTGATAATATTACTTTTATTGATGGAAATTCTGATTTTGGAAAAGTTGTTGCTTTGCACATTGGCAGAGATGGCATTCACGAGGTAACAAATAATCCACCATTATGGTTTAAGGAACATTTTGAGAAATTATTTGCTGATTTATTAAAAAGGTAATCGTGTTTGTTGTAGGCTCTTGTTTATTACGAAGTAACCAAAGGCTCTGACTTGAACAATGACAATAATCGGAAATAATCAACTCGGCAGTTGCGTATGTGCCAGCCGAGTTTTTTTTTGTTTCCAAATTCAAAACCAAATATCCGACAGCGATGAATAAATTTATTACCTTTGCGAAAAAAGAAAGTATGTGCAGTCCATTGCAGTCTGTGAGACTATTGGACTGCAAGACTGTTAGACATAATAGGTATGGTAGAAATAGTAAAAAATATCGAAGGAATAAGGTCGCGACTGCCGATGTCGGTTGAGCTGGTGGCCGTGTCGAAGACTCATCCCGTGGAGTACATATTGGAAGCGTATAGTTGCGGACAGAGAATTTTCGGCGAAAACAAGGTGCAGGAAATGGATCAGAAGCACGAAGCACTGAAGGATTCCTGTCCCGACATAAAGTGGCATCTTATCGGTCACTTGCAGACAAACAAGGTGAAGTACATAACTTCGTATGTCGATATGATTCACAGCGTTGACAGCCTGAAGCTGCTTCAAGAAATCGACAAGCATGCCAAGAAGGACGGTCGCGTGATAAAATGCCTTTTCGAGATGCACATTGCTTCGGAGGAGACAAAATTTGGACTTGATAGGGACGAGCTTGTGCAAATTCTTGAGTCGCAGGAGTTCAAGTTGCTGCAAAATGTGAAGATTTGCGGACTTATGGGAATGGCTTCCAATACCGACGACACCGAAAAGGTTCGAATGGAGATGCGTTCGCTCAAGGAGACTTTCGATTTTGTCAAGAAGAATTATTTTGCTAAGGATTTGGATTTCCGTGAGATAAGCATGGGAATGAGCAGCGACTGGAAGATTGCCATTCAGGAAGGCTCGACTATGGTAAGGATTGGAAGTACAATATTTGGGAAGAGAATTTATGCTGTAAATTCAAAATAAAGATTTGTATGAGAAAGATTTCTGTATTGATTTGTCTGCTAGTAGTTTTGTGTTCCTCATGTCACAAGAAAAAATACGATTATGGTAGTTTTACAGATAGCCGCAATGGAAAAGAATACAAGACAGTTGATGTTGGCGGGAAAATCTGGATGGCGGAAAATCTTAATTATGAAGGAGATATTGCATTGGGAACTGACACCAGTGCTACAACACCATATCGTTACTATCCAAATAAATCGGAAGCAAATGTTGAACCCAGCGGCTATCTGTATAACAAGACGGCTGCTTTGGGAAATTCTGATGCATCATCGGACAAGGTGCAAGGCATTTGTCCTGATGGCTGGCATCTGCCAAGCCGTTCCGAATGGGAGTCTCTCATAGATGAAATAATTGATGATGAGGATTATATGTCCGATTTTACTTCGCAATCGGCAGGAGCATATAATGGTTCGTATGTAAACTACGGCAACCGTCAGTACTATTGGACTTCAACTGAGTACGACTCAGAGCGTTCATATTTTGGAATTATGTACAGAATGGAAGCCGATTTCTCTGGTACTGCTGATATGGAAACCGCATTATCGGTAAGATGCGTGAAAGATTAACGGATGAGGAAAAGTTACAAAATAGCCATACAAAACAATATTCTGCTTCTATTTCCGTTAATATCACAAATCAAAACTATTATGACAACAAGAGTTTTCCTTTTGATTGCCCTTAATGTATTTGTGGCAAATGTTTCTTTCGCTGGCAATAAGTTTCCGCCAAACGGCAAGAAGTGTGAAGTTGCAGGCGACGTGATTTATGTTGATAAGAGACCTGTAATAAATCTTGATTGGCGAGAAATGCAGTGGCAATTTAAGAATGACCCGGAAATATTTGTAGGTTCGGTTTCCGAAACAATTATTGATTCTGCAGTATGGAAAAGCGTTAATGGTGAGGATTATAGGAAGATAGATAATTATATACGTATTGACGAGTCTCCAGTTGTAGGGTTTTCGTTGAAACAATGCAAAATATACGCTGATTTTCGTTCGGCTGCAGTAATGTATGTTTATAACAATTATAGCAAGTCGAACCGTTACAAGGGTGTGAAGCTGGAATATTTTATGCTCTCGTCGGAGCAGTATGCTGAACTTCTGAAGCAGAAATGGTTTGCCAAGTCGTTTGTTAATGGTTATGCCGAAATCACATCCGACGGAAAGTTTGTGAAGGACGGTAAGATTTTGGATTCGGTTGACAGCGATAAGGTTACTTTCAGAATGTATGCTGTGGTAAGTGAACGTACACCTTTATCCAATAATCATCAATGTTGCAACGAACACCTTGCCAATCAAACTAAATAAATTACTTTTGTGCAAAATTAATTACCATGCGAAAATACGCACTGCTATACATTCTTGCCATCTTGCTCGCCGTCCCTGCCCTCGCGCAGGACGACTTCACAATAGGTCATTTCCAGAACCTACGCGACAACGAAATATATTTCAAGGGAATAAATACAGCTATTCGTCCGGCGACAGGCGTAGAAAACGAAGTTTACGACAGCCTTATCTTCCCCAAGAAAGACAAGGTCGAGAAAAACTGGTTCGTCCGCAAATTGTTTCACGAACACCTATTTATTTTTGGTAACGAAAAGTACAAGGTCTATTTCGACCCGATTTTCGACTTCCGCTACAACAGACTAAACGACCTCACCGACCGTCACAATCCTATAGGAATCAACGGCTACACCAACACGCGGGGTGCGATAGTCAACGTAAAGCTCAGCGAATATGTATATCTGAACACCAGCATCTACGAAAATCAGGCTGTGCTGCCAGCATATATGGCAGAAGTTTACCGAATCAAAGGCAACATTCCCGGATATGCCCGCGTGAAGAAACTCAACGGCTTCTCCGAATTCGACTACGCCAACGCCTACGGAAATGTTTCGTTCCGCCCCATCAAATGCCTCAACTTCACCCTCGGCTACGACCGCCTTTTCATCGGTGACGGACTTCACTCGATGATACTTTCCGACTACGCAGCGCCAATGCCATACATAAAGACAAGCTTCAAGTTCGGCAAATGGGAATACGTGAACCTCGTAACGCGCCTAATGCAGTACAATACGATGCAAAATGTTGAAACAGCCGACAAAATCAGCAAGGTTGCCACTTACAACTTTATGATTTACAATCCACAGAACGGCTGGCAGTTCACTTTCTTCGAGCAGAGCGTAATCGACCACAAGAACAAGACTTTCTGGGAAGGGCTTGCACAGGGAATTCCTGTAGCAAGACTCTTCTACCCTATCTTTGCCGACAATACCAATGCACGATTCGGTGCAAATGTTATGTACGAACATCCGAAGATCGGAATTTTCTACACACAGACTGTCATGGACATTTATAACTCCCTTGTTAATTTTGATTTTCAAATAGGATACAAAAATCATAACTTACTCAATGTAAAAGGTCTGTATATTCAACTAGAATGTAACTTGGATGCCTCACGTTATCTTAAACATCGTATCAGTAACACAGATTATATTACACCATTTATTATAAACTCAAACTATGGGCAATCACTTACTATACCGAAGAATCGGGTAACCTACTTATTTTCAACCGTACTTTCGTACCAGATAAAACAGTTTAAAGTGATGGCAAGGTATAATCTTTCTCCTGATGTATTGGTATTTTTAGAACCAGTAAACGGGTACTATTATTACGGCGATCCAGACTGCTTCGTTCATCCTCGCGACCAGTTCGACTTCCAGTTCATCTACGAAATGAACCCCGTGAACAGAATGCAGTGGTTTGCAGGAATATCGATGTACTACCTCGCGGACAAACCTCTCGACTACTATTTCAGCATTGGATTCAGGACTGCATTAAGGAACAACTATTAAAATCGACGCAAAATGAAACATATAGCAATCATATCAATCATAATTCTCGCGTCGGTAACAGCCTTCGCACAGAACCTGCAGGTTCGCGACTTCCGCATTGCCCGCGACATAGAAAAGTCGGCAAACGGCAAATTCTCGACCACCCACTCATCGATGAAGCCGTACAGAACCACACCACAGACCGAAATTTCGGATTCGATTGCCCCGATGAGCGACTTTGTTGCATACAAACTGCAAAAGCCAAAAGTATTCTTGAATATTGCACCATTATATAATCTATACGGAAATTTCAATGCGCTTAGAAGACCTTACATGTTGCCTTGCCAACTGAACGAAACGCTCGGATTCCTCGTTGACTTCTCGTTAATGGACAAGTTAAACATCAACTACTCCTTAACTGAAAGGTTTTTAACTCACTCGAAATATGTATATACATATCATGATGGATTTAACTTTGACGAAGTCTGGGGCTTCTTTACCGAAAATCAGTTTTATCCATACTTGCTTTCATTCGAGCAGACTTTCAACATAAACTACACACCTGCCGAATTTTTCAGCATAGAAGCCGGAAACGGAAAACAGTTCTACGGCGACGGCTACCGTTCGTTGCTACAGTCCGACTACAGCGGAAACCATCCGTACATAAAGATTGAAAGCGAATTCCTGAACTTCAAGTATTCGTGCGCGTGGTCGATGCTTGACATTCCGACTTTTCACCAATCCTACAACATTCCCAAATACAATGTCACTCATTACCTCGACTGCCGCATAGGCAAGCATGTCAACGTAGGATTGTTCGAGTCGGTAATGTCAAGGAAATTCATGTCGTTCGAATTCTTCAACCCGGTTGTTTTCTTCCGCCCAGTCGACTATGCTCTTGGCAGCGACAACAACGCGCTTATGGGTGCAAATTTCAAAGTTTCGTTCAGCCAGAAGAACTGCGTATATGCACAATTTGTACTCGACGATGTGATTGTAGGTCAACTGATGAACGACATCAGGCATAGGCTTAGCAGTTCTTATACAGGGCAATACGGTTGGTTTGCCAACAAATGGGGTATCCAAGGTGGAATTAAGTTCTTCGATATGTTCAAGGTCAAGGGTCTTGATTGCTTTGTAGAAGGAAACATTGTCCGCCCATACACCTATTCACACAGTGTACGCGAGTTAACCTACACATGCAACCGCAAGCCTCTCGCCCACCCGCTTGGTGCAAACTTCGTCGAAGGTGTTGGCGGAATCAGCTATTTCAACGACTTCATTGAATGCAACCTAAAGGTCGCGTACGCAATTGTCGGAGCCGATTCGTCACAATATTCTCACTTCGGACAAAATGTCTTCTATCCCACGATGGACGCCTACATGCCAAGCCAAAGCAACATTCCAGTTTCAAGCTACTACAATGTTCTGTTGCAGGGAATCCGCACAAATGTCGCGACTGTTAAATTCGACATTGCATATTATCCGCTCAAGAACAAGGCGTTGTCGGTCTTTGCCGAGATTGCTATGCGCTACAACAGCAACGAATTGAGAAAAGACAAGTATCTAGGTGTAAGTGTTGGTGTTAGGTCAAGGCTAATAAAGTAGTTTCTAAGTTTGAAAGTTTCTGTGTTTCAGGTTTCTAGTTCAATGTTCAATGGTTCAATGATGTGTAGCGGCGCAATGATTTGCGCTCGTTGGAAGGTTTGAAAGTTTCTAGGCTCAGGTTTCTGGTTTCTAGTTGCTGACAAGATGCAAGAATAGTTACAAGCTAAAAGTTGAGGGTTAAAAGTTGTTGAACCGTTGAACCTGAAACTTTGAACGGCCAAGCCATCAACGAAGTTAAATTTGAAAGATTTGTGTCAATTTGTAATATTTAACTGCGTTGATTGCAAAGTAATTCTCTCCGCAGGAGAGAGAAAAAGCAATAGTCATGGTCGATTCACTACCGTCCTTTTCTTATACAATCCCTTCTCTCATTAAATCGTGCAAATGCACAACACCAAGATATTTGTCACCATCGACGATGAGAACCTGCGTTATGCTGTTCTTTTGCATCATCTGCAGGGCGTTCACGGCAAGCTCACCATCCTGTATACATTTGGGCGACTTGGTCATTATATCCGCGGCCTTTATGTCCTTGATATTGTCGTAATTGTTGAGCATACGACGGATATCACCGTCGGTAATAATGCCGAGAACCTTTTCGTTTTCATCAACCACAGCCGCTGCGCCAAGGCGTTTGCTCGAAATTTCTGAAATCACGAACTTTATGCTCGCATCGGGCGAAACCTGAGGTTTTTCGTTCTGCACATAAATGTCGTTTACCTTTAAATACAGTTTCTTTCCAAGAGAACCACCTGGGTGAAATTTTGCAAAATCATCGGGTGTAAAGCCTTTCATCTCAAGCAACGCAACTGTAAGAGCATCGCCAACAACAAGTTGTGCCGTGGTGCTTGAGGTTGGTGCAAGATTGTGTGGCGAGGCTTCCGAATCAACAGTGGAACGCAAAACTATATCAGCCGACTTTGCCAAAAATGATTCGGTGTCGGACACGATTGCGATAAGCAGGTTGTTGTTGCGTTTTATCAGCGGAATCAAGACCTTGATTTCTGGAGTGTTGCCACTTTTCGATATACAGATTACAACATCGTCTTCCTGCACAATGCCGAGGTCACCATGAATAGCATCGGCAGCATGCATAAAAATGGCTGGCGTGCCTGTCGAGTTGAGGCTAGCAACAATTTTTGCGCCTATAGCAGCACTTTTGCCAATACCTGTTATTACAACGCGTCCTTTTGACTCTGAGATTTTTATTGCAGCCCTTGCAAAGTTGTCGTCAATGTAGCCTGCTATTTTCCGAATGGCTTCCGCTTCGTGTAATACAGTGCGTTTACCAATGCCTATTATTTCCTGATAATCCTGCATGAAATTTTTTTTTGCAAAATTAATATTTAATCAGAAAAAAAACTTATCTTTGTTTTCGTATGACCATGCCGTTTTTTCGACGGTGTGCCTAAATAAATTAAGGTATGGACGCAAGAGAAGAAAAGATATACGAACTCTTAAAGAAATATTTTGGGTTCAGCGATTTTAAGGGACAGCAGAAAGAAGTGATTCTTAGCTTGTTGGACGGCAAAGATAGTTTTGTCCTTATGCCTACTGGCGGAGGTAAGTCGTTGTGCTACCAACTTCCTGCACTGATGCTTGAAGGCACGGCCATTATCATTTCGCCTCTGATTGCTCTTATGAAGAATCAAGTAGATGCCATGCGCGGATTCAGCATGGAAAACGGTGTGGCTCACTTCCTTAACTCAACATTAAGCAAAGCTGAAATTACAGCTGTAAAAGACGACATAATGTCTGGCAAGACAAAATTATTATACGTCGCACCAGAATCTCTGACAAAGGAGGAAAATGTTGAGTTCCTGAAAAAATTCAAGATTTCGTTCTACGCTGTCGACGAGGCGCACTGCATTTCGGAATGGGGACATGATTTCCGCCCCGAATATCGCCGTATACGTTCCATTGTCAACGAAATAGGTCGTGCACCTCTAATGACATTGACAGCGACTGCTACTCCAAAGGTTCAGCACGACATACAGAAAAACTTGGACATGCTTGATGCAAATGTATTCAAGTCATCGTTCCGCCGTCCAAACCTATACTATGAGGTACGCCCAAAAATCAATGCAACCAAGCAGATTATCAAGTACATAAAGGACAATCCTGGCAAATCAGGCATTATATACTGCTTGAGCCGTAAGAAGGTTGAAGAATTGGCCGAAATGCTTGTTGTAAACCAGATTAAGGCATTGCCGTACCACGCAGGAATGGATGCAGCTACACGCTCGCGCAATCAGGATATGTTCCTCAACGAGGAAGTTGATGTGATTGTAGCTACAATAGCATTCGGTATGGGAATCGACAAGCCAGATGTTCGCTTTGTAATTCACTACAATATTCCCAAGAGCCTCGAAGGCTACTATCAGGAAACAGGCCGCGCGGGTCGTGACGGTGGCGAAGGAAAATGTATTGCATTCTACACCTACGACGATATTCAAAAGCTCGAAAAGTTCATGCAGAACAAGCCGATGAACGAACAGGAAATTGGCAAACAGCTTCTTGCAGAGACAGTTTCGTATGCCGAATCCACAACCTGCCGTGTACGTCAACTACTCAACTATTTTGGCGAAGAAATGAACGAGGACTGCGGAAATTGCGACAATTGTTTGAACCCGAAGGAAAGATTCGAAGGCAAGGAAGAAGTTCTTACTGTACTCGAAACGATAATAGCAGCAAAGGACGGATTCAAGACCGACCATTTCATCAACATACTGACAGGAAAGGTTACTTCGGAAATTTCAAACTACCAGCACGACAAACTTCCTACATTTGGAATTGGATCCGACGAAACACCTTTGTACTGGAAAGGCATTATACGCCAGATGATTATCGCAAAATTTCTTGAAAAAGGAATTGTAAACTATGGCTTGCTGAAAGTTACCGAAAAAGGCTACGACTTCTTCAAGAATCCATACTCGATAATGCTTACACGCGACACCGACTACGAAGCTATCGAAGACCAAGAACGCGAATCGGAATATGGTGGAACTGCAGCTGCGGACGAGGAGCTCTACAATATGCTGAAAAGCCTCCGCAAAGACATTGCCAAGAAGCTCAACTTGCCACCATACGTTATTTTCGACGACGCTTCGCTACAGGACATGGCCATTCAGTACCCAATAACCATAGAAGAACTGAAGAATTGCCAGAAGGTAGGACAAGGAAAAGCACAAAAGTTTGGCAAAGAATTCGTCGACCTTATAAAACAGCACATCGAGATAAACGGAATAGACCGTCCCGAAGACCTTGTAATAAAGTCTGTCGGTTCAAGTTCGGAATCGAAACGCATGATTATAAGGAACATCGACAGCCGCATGTCACTAGATGACATTGCAGACGGAATGAAAATGACTCTCATGGAACTCATCGAGCAGCTCGAATCTTTCGTTGACTCCGGCACTACCATAAACATTGATTATTATTTGAACTCTATTCTTGACGAAGGTGACATTGACGACATATATACCTATTTCCGTGAGGATTCGGAAGATGGAACCATCGACGAAGCTTTGCGTGAATTTGGCGACGACTATTCAGAGGAGGAAATTAGACTTGTCAGACTGAAATTCATCTGCGAGATGGGAAACTAAAATGGATTTACGATTTTAGATTTACGATTGAAGGCTGACAAGATGCAAATGGATGAATAACAATAATTAACAATTGATAATAAATAATTGACAATATGTAGAGCCGTTGCGCGCAACGGCTCTACAAGTAAAAAAACAAAACCTTGCAAACACCAAATTCAGAACGGCTTAAATATTCCGCAGGAATTGTTTCCATTGTGGTAAACACCTTGCTTTTTGCGTTGAAATACTGGGCAGGCTTGGTATCTGGTTCTGTGGCGCTGCTTGCCGATGCTTGGCATACCTTGTCCGATTCGCTGAGTTCGGTTGCGGTGATTATCGGCGTGAAACTTTCGTCACGCAAGGCCGACAAGAAGCATCCCTTTGGACATGGACGCATCGAAAACCTTGTTGCAATACTGATAGGTGTAATGCTGGCTATTGTCGCCTACGAATTCGTAATGGAATCGGTTGACAAACTGCGCAATCCCAACAATAAGGCGATTTTCGGAACTCTGGCAATTGTAGTGACGGCTGTGTCCATTATTGTGAAGGAATTGATGGCGCAGTTTTCGTTCTATGTGGCACGCAAGACAGGCAGTACATCTGTGAAAGCCGACGGCTGGCATCATCGCAGCGACGCTCTGTCATCGATTGTGGTACTTGCAGGGATTTTCCTGCAGGATTATTTCTGGTGGATTGATGCCGTACTTGGAATATGCGTCTCGCTGATCCTTATGGTCGCCGTGTATCATATTATACGCGAGGCAGTTGACAAGCTTATGGGACAGAATGTTCCAGATGAAACTATTGAGAAAGTCAATGCAATAATTTCCGAAACAGTTGGCTATGACATAAAAGCGCACCATTTTCATATTCATAACTACGGAACGCACAGCGAACTCACTTTCCACATAAAGTTGCCGCCAGAAATGTCAATCCTTGAAGGTCACGGCATTGCCGACAAAATTGAAAAGCAACTGCGCGAAAAACTTGGCGTCGAATCGACAATCCACATAGAACCTGAGAAAATCTAATATTCCAACAGATACCGCCGTCTTTCATCCTTTGTAAGCGGACATTCCTTAAATCGTTCTCTTGTTTTGTCAATAAGTTCCTGAAGAGGCAGAAATTCGTAGGTATATTGGCATTTACCCATATCCAAAATTACACTTGACTCTGCAAATTCGACAGTAATATCTTCATCATTAAATTGAGGAATACTATAATCGACAACTCTTATCCAACTCTTTGTGTCTAATATATTTAACTCACTATTTCTTATGTTGCATGCCAAATATTTACCGTCACGACTATATGACAATGATTGTATGGATCCCCCCAAATCAATCGTAGTATCAGGAGTTTCCGGCTGCCCATTTTCAATATTCCATATATATATTTTATCTATGGCTCCCAATGCCACATATTTCCCATCCGGACTAAATACTGCTGCGTTTGGATTATTATAAGGAATTTCGACTAATGTATCGCCCTTATTAGCATCCACAATATAATTTGTTCTCCGCCATAGCGATGTAATAAAAATAGTCTTACTATCAGGACTAAAATCTATCAATTTCAAAGAATCTGACAGTTCGAACTGCACTTTTCCTGTTTTTTGCGAAATAACTTTTCGTAACTCATCCGATTCAGAAATAATCTTTAATTCTCCATCAGGGCTGACTATATCCTTTTTATTTCCATCCGCCTCCTCTTTATCAGAAATTGTTGGCAATCCGCCATAAATATCCAATATTCTAATTGTACTATCAGAAGATATAGCAAGCAGGCTACCATTCGAATTGAAAGAAACAGAAAAGGCTTGTTCTTGTTCTCCAAACGGATCTTTTACCAAATTCCCATCATCTATACTTTTCAAATATACAGGCCCTGCTCTAGATACAATAGCAATAAATCTCCCGTCGGAACAGAACGCAGCACCGTCGGCACTTGACGAATCGATTGTACGGATTTGATTTCCTTTTGTATCCCAAAGTTTTGTACCATCATTCGAAGTCGTAACAACCATTTCTCCATTAGGACTAAATGCCATAAACCTTATGTTCTTTTCTTTTATTTGAACAATGTTTTTGGTTTTAATATCAATTATGGATGCATATCCCTCATCGTAATATTTAAAGCAGCATAGCTTATTCCCGTCCTGACTAATGGAATGCATTGACAATTTATCACACACAACGTTCAGCGTATCCAATGGAATAAATTTATCAGCATCAAAGAGCAATATATTTTTGTTTGTAGCCACAAATATTTTCTTGCCGTCCGGACTGTATGCGATCTCACTTGCAGACTCGATTTCTTTCTCCATCTCCGCTGTGTAATCTGCTTCAATTGTTTCAACATTGTTGATTTTGTTCGCATCTATCAGCTTTAATACACTTGATACACTTGCCGTATCATTTGACGATTTCATTAATAGCAATACGTATTTTCCATCAGGACTATAACAACCCCGTTTTGCTTTTATATCCAATTTTTTCCCATAACCAGAACTTAATTTCCATACATAACTACCCCTGTCGGATATAGAAATTAAATTTTTATCATCCGGGCTGAAAGCCAAGTGCAAAATTCCATTAATATGCCCTCTTAATATGGCATTGTTATATTTTATTGTTTTTCTAAATGCAGCTTCGGCTTCAGTAGTATAAGGCCTATCAGGATTGCTCAAGTCTTTGGGCAGCACTTCTAACAACAGCCTTTGAAGCAGATACGAATCACCTTCATCAATCATTCTGGCAGCCTTCTCCGCCACCAACCTTGATTGGTTTTCCATAATTTTCCAGTTTGCATTCTTTACATTATCTCTCTCCTCCCTTATATTGTTGTTCGCATTTTCAAGATTTTCGTTTGCCTTGTCCAATTCTATGTTTTTATTGACAATATAGCCACCTACGCCAATACATATCAGCATAAACAAAACAAAAGCAATTGTCAACAATAATCTTTTTCGTTTCTGTTCTCTCCCGAACCGCTGCCACAAAACATCAAAATTGATATTGAACATTCGGGCAACAACCTTTACAACTGCAGCATCGCGCCCCATCTCATTGATGTTTACGCCAAGCAACTCCTTGTCGGGCGGCAATGTCCTAAGTGCCAATGGAAAACATTCTTCATCCGGATCTTTCGAATATGCGGTTCCTCCGATGACAAAAGGTATTATCTTGTCGCTGCGTCCAGAATCGATGAAAGCCTGCACTTCCCTCCCAACCCATTCCGATTGTGCTGAACGTGGCGAACACACAACAAGCAAATACTTCGAATTTTCAAGAGCTTGGTTTATCTCGTCGGCAAGCACACCACCAGACAAGTCGGACTGGTCACGAAATATAGGACGGATCTCTTTGGGCAAATCTGTCCTGCCGTTCAAATTCGACGGCAGACTATAGTGTTCCAACTTATATTGCAGCCATTTCGCCCATTTCTCATCCTCGCGTTTATAGCTAATGAATGCAAAATATTTGTTCACCTTATCCATCTTGACTTAGATCAAATACTTACCATATAGTTTTACCGAAAAATTTGAACTAATCTACATAAACGCAACTATCTTTTCCAAATACGTCTTGTCTATTTCATCGAATGTTGCAAGTTTTTCGCTATCAATGTCAAGTTCGGCATACATTTCTCCGTTGCGGAAAATCGGCACAACAATTTCACTCCTCGACGCACTACTGCACGCTATATGTCCATGAAATTTCTCAACGTCGTCCACAATTATGGTATGCTTTTCCTTCCATGCAGTTCCACATACGCCACGACCGTACGCTATTCTTGTGCATGCCACCGGCCCTTGAAATGGTCCCAACACAAGTTCCTGTCCTACCACACGATAAAACCCAGTCCACCAGAAGTGGAATGCGTCGTGTATTAGCGCTGCAATATTTGCCATGAGCGCAATTTCATCGCGCTCCGATTCCGAAAAAGCTTTGACCTGCTCAATGAGCATTTCGTATTTCATCTGTTTGTCCGAATCGTTCATGCACTATAGCTTTATAATGTGAGGCGCTGGGAAATGCATTCCTGCCAATGTCCTATGCGTTGTACGGGCAATTTCCAACACCGATTTTCGTGTTTCGGTAGCTTGTGTCGGCTCTAAATCGTATTTCGCACAAAATTCAGGATGTTCTATCTGTAGAGCCGTTGCGTGAAGCAAATCACCAACAACTAGGACATCGCCAAGGTCGTACATAGTATGTCCCGGAGTATGTCCTGGCGCTACTATCACCACAATATCGTTTAATATGGTATCTCCGTCACTAATTTCAGTATATTTGCCTTCGTATGCAGCGAGCATAGACAACACCTGCTGGTTTCTTTCTTTTAACACGCCATTTGTCCATGCTTCATATTCAATGTCGGAGAAGTAAAGCTTTGCATTGGGAAATACAGCCTTGCCGTTTGCATCAAGCAGTCCACCAATATGGTCTCCATGAAAATGAGTAATGCAAATGTCGGTTATCTTGTCGGGAGAAATGCCCAATGAGTCGAGTTTTTTCATAAGCTGCCCGTTGTGCGACTCGCCAAGTCCTGCATCAAAAAGAACCGTATGACCTTCTCTATGCAGAAGAAATACGTTTATTGAAGCATCTGCTTTGCCAGTAGGCAGAATCTCCTTGAGCAATTTGTCATTCTGCCCGGCAAACAAGTCCGCTGACATCTGCTGAGAACAATCCTGTATCGCAATCAATGTGTCTTTCTTTTGCACCTCTGCATTAGACTTGTCGGACGGTTCCGGTTTATCTCCATTTGCCGAACATGACAGCATAACCACTGCAGCCACTACAAAGGTTGCCATTTTTAAAAGAATGTTTTTCATAATCAATGTATTATTCTGTTAGAAGCATACTTTCAGGACTTCAAGGATGTCATTGGTATCCATTTGCTTGTAGCCTCCACCCTTTACTGTCGATTCAGCAATCAACGGAAGCATTTCCTCAGTAGTGCCTACCTCACGAAGTGTAGCAGGAATTCCAAGTTCCCTGAAGAAGGATTCAAGGCATGCAATTCCATCGAGAGCGATCTGTTCTTCGGTCTTGCCATTTGTATCTACATGCCAGATATTCTTTGCAAAGCGCACAAATTTTGGCAACCCGTACTTGTAGATATAGCGGTAATATGCAGGCGAAATTATTGCAAGTCCAATTCCGTGAGGGCAGTCCGTATATGCACCTAGTTGATGCTCAATCATGTGAACCTCCCAATCCTGCATTTTCGACAATGCAAGAATTTTGTTAAGACCCATTGTTGCACACCACATTATGTTGCTTCTAGCTTCATAATCGTTAGGATTTACAATAGCCTTACGAGATGAATTTATTAGCGACAGCATCACAGCTTCAAGCAAATAGTCGCTTGTACAATCGTCATCACCTCCAAAATATTGTTCCATAAGATGCGAGAATATATCAGCAATGCCACTGACCATTTGAATTTTAGGAACCGTATAGGTATATTCCGGATTTAGTATCGAAAATTTTGGACATAAGTCGGGGAAAGGAAATACTCTTCCGAGTTTTAGTTTTTTATCCTCGTTGGTAATTACAGAACCTGTATTCATTTCAGATGCAGTCCCAGTCATTGTAAGCACTGACGCTACAGGAACAACTTTGTTTTCAATAGGTCCCTGCTGTTCCCAATAGTGAGACCATGCATCACCATTGTAATATGCCGAGGCTGCAATTCCCTTTGAACAATCGACCACACTACCACCACCTACAGCGAGAATAAGGTCTATGTTGTTGTCGCGAACAAGCTTTGCGCCAGCCATTACCTGCGAATAACGTGGATTCGAATTTATACCAGCGAGTTCAGTCACTATTTTTCCACAATCGTTGAGAATACATATAATTTTATCGTATAGGCCAGTAGCCTTAATGGAATTTTTTCCGTATACAAGCAATATGTTTTTGCCAAACTTATTTAGTTCTGCTGGAAGTTTTTCGAGAGCACTCTTTCCAAAATGAATTCTCGTCGGATTTTCGTATGTGAAATCGTAAATCATAATTGATATTTTTATGTTGTTAATTTAATAATGCAAATATAGTTATATATGAACCTCATCGGCAATTTCCAAATCCACAAATTCATACCTGTTGCCGCTATAGTCAAGGATCCTTACAAAATCTTCGGTACTAATGGAAATTAATGCATTGAGTTGATTGGGCAGAAAGGTTAGGTGTCCTTTGGTTAGCAATGTCTTGTCGATGAATGCAATGGTGTGGTTTTCTGTATCATTGAGTAACGAAAAGACGGAAATTGCACCAATCGTACCTTTTATCCACTTGTCGATTCGTTCCTGCGATGCAAACGATAGTTTTCCCTGCTTCAGCTTATGCTCTATAGCGTGAATGTTTATGTCGCGGTAATAGTCGGAGATGAGCAGATAGTGCTGATTACCCTTATGGTTGCGCATAAACAGGTTTTTGCATCTGCATGCACCAATGCGTTTCCAGAATGCGCCATCGTCTTCTGACGAGAAGTCGCGTGGCGATTCGTAGTATTCAAATTTTATGTTCAAGTCGGCTAATGCCTTGTAAACTAGTTCTTGACCTATCATTTTTCAAAATATTTTGCTAATAGTTCGTGGGCAGCGGCAAAACTGCTGATTTTATTGTCGAGTACCTTTTGCTCGTAGTCTGGCAGGCACTCTATGATTTTCTCGTTCTGGTAGAAACTGTTGCGAATTGATTCGTTAATGGTTTCGTATAGCCAGTATTTTGCCTGCTCGTTGCGGTTGTAGTCGAAGAATCCGTTTGCGTTTGTATGTGCAACATACTTTGTTATCATTTCCCAGATATTCATGATTCCAGCGCCAGTAAGTGAGGAACATGTCGTTGCTATTGGTGTCCATCGTGACTTTGGCATTGGGAAAAGGTGCAATGCGTTTTGGTATTGTGTCTTGGCAAGGTCGGCACGAGTGATATTTTCTCCATCGGCTTTAGTGATAGCTATTGCATCGGCCATTTCCATGATACCGCGCTTAATGCCTTGCAGGTCGTCGCCAGCACCAGTTACAAGCAGAAGCAGGAAGAAGTCAACCATACTATGTACGGCGGTTTCCGATTGACCAACGCCAACGGTTTCCACAAATATTGTGTCGAAACCAGCAGCTTCGCATAGAATTATGGTTTCGCGGGTTTTGCGCGCTACTCCGCCAAGCGAACCTGCTGATGGAGAAGGACGTACAAAAGCGTTTGGGTGAGATGTAAGGTTTTCCATGCGGGTTTTGTCGCCAAGAATGGAACCTCCGCTACGTTCGCTGCTCGGGTCAACGGCAAGTACGGCGAGTTTATGGTTCAGGTCGCAGATTTTTACGCCAAGTGCTTCAATGAAAGTACTTTTCCCAGCACCAGGAACGCCTGTTATGCCGATTCTGATAGATTTGCCAGAATGAGGCAGGCAACCTTCGATTATTTTTTGTGCAATAGCGTGATGCTCAGGTCGTACGCTTTCGACCATTGTTATTGCCTGACCAAGTATGTTGGTGTCGGAACGCAAAATTCCTTCTATGTACTCTTCTGCAGTGAGTGTGGTCTTGTGTCTGCGGAACCGTGAAATGTTGGGGTTCACCTGTGGTGGCTGCGATACGCCATCGTTTACGGCAAGAGCACTGTTATCGGCCTTGCTTTCTTCGACTTCTCCGCGAAAATGTTTGGAGGTGGCTGGCTTAACACTAACGTCCTTAAAGTCATTAGAGACCTTAAGGTCATTAGTGTTGCCATCCACCTTCCTCTTTTCCTCGATTCTCATCCTTCTCATCCTTTCTGCAAAGCCGCCATTCTCTAGAAAATCCTTGCTTAGTCTATCCAATAGACGAAATAGTAAGTAATCAGTTTGGTTTAGCAGTATTATTGCCATATTGGCTATAAATTCAGGAGGATTGCTTTGCGCAATTGCCTTAAAGTACTCGGCAGTGTTGTGCTCAGCTCCTATTTTGCGCATTGATTCATATTCCGCAGACCCTTTAGCCCAAATGCTATGGTTTCTGGTATTAAGATAATCAATATAGTCTTCAAGCAGTTCCTTAAGGCTGGCTTTTGCAACATTTATCAAGAATATTTCCGTTTTGCTTGATGTGCTTGACGCCGCACTCCCTTCTGCAATATTTTGTTTTCCAGAACGAGCAGCCTGAATCATCTGGTCTATTGTGCGGTCGCCTTTTTTTAAATATTTATTGCAGAAGTAATATGTAATCTCATATATTGCTTCTGCCTTTTGATATGCAACGAGCGATTTGTAATTTCCAGGTTTAGATAACAATGAATCTTCCATAACAAAAGTTTTTATCTGTATTTGTGTCCTGCAAGGTAGTTCTGTACATAGTCTTTTACGCCGTCTTCGAGGCTGTGGAATTCGGCAGTGTAACCGGCTTTGCGTAGTGAGGTTATGTCGGCTTCGGTGAAATACTGGTACTTGTCGCGAATGTCGGCGGGAGTGTCGATGTAGGTTATGTTGGGTTCAAGTCCCATTGCAGCGAAAGTCGCTTTGCCAAGGTCGTTGAACGGACGGGCTTTGCCTGTGCCAAGGTTGTAGATGCCACTGTGTTCGCGAGTTTCCATAAAGTATATCAGCACATCAACGACATCCTTAACGTACACAAAATCGCGGCTCTGCTCTCCATCAGCGTAGTCGGGACGGTGCGAGCGGAACAACTTGAGCATTCCTGTTTCGTTTATCTGATTGAAAGCATGCATTATCACCGATGCCATGCGTCCTTTGTGGTACTCGTTAGGTCCATACACATTGAAGAACTTGAAGCCAGCCCAGAAAAACGGCTTTTGTTCTTGTGCTAACAGCCATTTGTCAAATTCGTTCTTCGAGATGCCGTATGGATTGAGCGGTTTAAGAATGTTGGGGTCGGTGGTGTCCGAAAAGCCGTTTTCGCCCATTCCGTATGTCGCTGCCGATGAAGCATATATGAAAGGAATACCGTATTTACAGCATTTCTGGCAAAGCATCTTGGTGTATTCGGTGTTCATCTTTAGAAGCAGCGACAAGTCGAATTCGGTTGTGTCTGTTCGTGCGCCAAGGTGGAAAATGGTTTCGACTTGCTTGTGGTTGCTGTCGAGCCAGTCGGCGAAATCGTCACGGTTCACAAATTTAACTTTTTTGTTCTCGAAGTTGCCTTTTTTGTTTTCGCGCGAAAAGTCATCCGACAATACAAGGTCGGTATATCCGCGTTCTATCAGCGTAGCAGCCAAGTTGCTGCCTATGAATCCTGCTGCTCCAGTTACTACTATCATTATATTCGAAATTTGTGCAAAGTAAGCAAAATATTTGCAGAAAACAATTGCAATGTTTCAATATTCTGCGATGACACGCATCATGATTAGCAAAGATTTGTGTATCAACAGATTATCATAATACATAATCCTTAAGTCAGATCCGTTTGAGCAAGATATTTTGGAGTATTAACAAGTTACAAGCAATAAACATTATCTTTGCAAAAATTTTCATTTATGGTAAAACCAGAATTACTTTTGCCCGCAGGAACAATTGAGACTTTTTTCGCAGCAATTGAAGGCGGTGCAGATGCTGTTTATCTTGGTTTGAAAAAATTCAATGCCAGAAACAGAGCAAAAAACTTTTCGTATGCCGACCTTCAGAATGTATTGAACGAGGCTCATTTACGAGGGCGGAAAGTATACGTCACACTAAACACTTTGATAAAGAACGATGAGTTAGGAGAACTCATCGAGACATTGTCCGCACTTTCACAATGTCGTCCAGACGCACTTATCATACAAGACCTAGCTGTAGCAAACATAGTTAGAACCTATTTTCCAAATTTACAGATTCATGCCAGTACGCAAATGTCTGTACACAATTCCATATCGTGCAACTACTTGAAAGAACTTGGTTTTTCACGAGTAGTACTTGCTCGAGAATTAACTATGCACGAACTTTCAACGCTGATGAAATCGGTGGATGTGGAAACGGAAATTTTTATTCACGGTGCACTATGCTATTCAGTATCGGGACAATGCCTGTTTAGCAGCTACCTTGGCGGAAATTCTGCAAACAGAGGACTTTGCACTCAGGTTTGCCGACGCAATTTTAAAACAGGCAATGGCACGGAAGCTTTATTCAGCATGAAGGATTTCCAACTTATAGACCTTATCCCGGAATTTGCAAGGATGAAAGTTTCATCGCTAAAAGTTGAGGGCAGAATGAAAACGCCAAACTATGTATACAACGTAGCACGCGCATACAGAATGGCTCTCGACGATTATTCACGCATTGGAGAGGCAAAGGAAATCCTTGCATCCGACTTCGCTCGAGAAAAAACGCAATGGTTTATGGGACACGACGTAAAGAATGCCATTGCCAACCAATCGGAAACAGGAATGTATGTCGGTAAAATTGAAAAAATTGAGAACGACTGCATATCGTTGAGTACGGATGTGAAATTGACCAAAAATGCAAAACTGAGATGTCGTAATAGCAGCGACACTGATGCCGAATATATTAAGATAAAAGATCTGTCATATAAAGATGGTTACTATTCAATAGTCTGTAATGCAGAATGTTATAGCACAGGACAAGACATTTATCTTGTTGGCTTTTCTGATTTGCCATTCCCGACAAAATTCCGTCGTCCAGTATCAAGACGCATAGGCTCCATTTCTAAGCAACGGATAGATAACATTAAACGTTCTTTTCATGTGATAGGATCACGCGGTGGAGAATTTCGACTGTTTTTGAGAGTTTCAAGTTTGCAGGTTCTCAAAAAGTTGAATCCAAACAATTTTGAAGCTTTTTTTGCAAAATTGCCGATTTTAGACACGAAAAACATACATACCGCCGGCATACCCAAGGAAACCAAACAGAGGGTTTTCATAGAATTGCCTAAATATATTTCAGAATTGAGAATTCGCGAATGGAGCGATGTAATTTCGCATCTTGTTAATGCTGGCTTCAATAAGTTTGTATTATCTAATATTTCGCAGTTGCCTCTAATACCAAAGGGATGTGTGATTGCAACAAACGAAAATGCATACGCAATGAATGATATAGCTGTGAATTTTGTTAAAAATGAGGGATTCCGCTACTATGTTTATCCGGCAGAAAACGATTACCCCAATCTGATTTCCGGAAGAGACAGAGGCGGAATATTGCCGATATACTTTTATCCTGACTTATTTTATTCACGACAACCAATACCAGCTAAAGATCTTTACGATGAACGAAACAACCATTACAACACTACAAAATCATCGGGCTTTGCAATAGTATCCGACATCAGGGCAGTTTCGTGGACACAATATGTTTCAAAATTTAGCAACAAAGGGTTCTGCCGTTTTCTGATTGACATTTCGAGAGACAACAGTTTGTCAAACCTCGCAGAAATAATGCATGCCGTGAAAAATTCCACAAAAATTCCAGGCACAACAGATTTCAATATGAAAAAAGGAATGAAATAGTAGGTATCACTTCCTATTTATTGTTATTTCCTGCGAATATTTCAGTACAGTGTAATCTGTACCCTCGTAAATTAGGAAATCGTATGTACCAGATTTTACTTTTGCATTTAGTTTGATTTTGAAACAACCATTGGACAAATCGTTTTTCAGATTTCCTTTTTGAATTGTTTCGTCACCTATTTTTATCTCATACACGTACTCTCTATCATAATATTGGGGGACATATCCTACAAGAAGATGATCGTTTGATATTTCAATAGTGCTATTCTCAAAAATTGGAGGAGGCAAGATAGCAACATCGTAACACAACAACTGAACTTCAGGCTCGTTATCATTGTCCTGTTTTTGTGATTTATCTTTTCCATCAACCGTCGTCCGCTCTGTTGTATCATTAACCTGAACATTTGTTGCTGTTGTATCATAACATGTTACAACTCCCCTATTTCCGCCACAACTTATCAATGACGTAAGAGTTAAAACAACCCCTCCTATTTTCAATTTTTTGTCAACCCAAAATGCAGATTTACCCTTAGTTAAGGAAACAACTGCTGCTACAATTATAAAACCAAGCCCAACAAAAACCAAGGCTATGATGACAATAGGTGATAATAATTTGTTATTCATTAAGTATTATTTTACGGTCATACATAATTCGTCAAAAATATGCAAATAAAAACAAACTGCAAAATGTTTTTTCCAATACAATTTGCAAATACCTGTATCAGTTTACTTCCTTATAAAATACATATCCACCACGTTTGCATTTCCATCTACCATTTATCCAACTAACCTCATCACCATAAACCCCACTTATCTTATCCCCGTCAGAGTCAGTACCGTATTGCCAGCTACCCTGCTGAATGATCCAACAACCGTTGCTACATATCCATGGACTGACATCCGAATGAAATTTCAAGCGATTTCCACTGCAATCATATACATACCACCAGCCGTTTTTCTTAACCGACACAAAATTAAAAGGATAATAGCGTATCTCATCGCCATACACTCCGCTCACTTTGTTTCCATCCTCATCGTAAAGATACCACCAACCATTTTTCTTAACACGATAATATCCATTATAAAGCAGACTGATTTGCTCACCATAAAGGAAATAACTATTGCCTCGGTAGATATATACATATCCGTTTTGCAGACGAACATGGCAACCATTCCAAAGATCCTGATAATTATCCTTGCAACTGACACTTTTACGTGTTATCATTTCTTCGTTGGTGTCCTCAAACCACACTTCATAATTGCTATTAAGCACATACTGTGCATGCACAGCCATGCCTGCAAGCAATATTATACAAAATACGAATATCTTTTTCATAGGACATAAATCAAAATTGCACCAGTCGGCACAAAGTCAAACATTATACCGAAAAGACAATTTGATTCGCCCAAGATGTTATTTTTTTCATAAAATGCGGAACATATCACGCATTCCCAACCGCCTTGATAAAATTATCAATCACCGTTCTTATTTGTGGGCCTTTAGCATCGTAGTTGTTGATTATTATGCAAAAGACAATTTTTTCGCTTCTCACATTAGTGATGTAGCCTGCAAGTGAACGAACGCGCGTCATGCTGCCAGTTTTTGCCTGAACCTTTATTTTACCGTCGGAACTGCATTTGTAGCTTTTAATAGTTCCACTTTTACCGGCTACAGCCATCCCCGAGACGAAACTTTCACCAAATTTACTATTGTCGATGTACTTTAGCAATTGTGTAGTCTGCTTAGCAGTTATTGCATTGAAATGACTTACTCCGCTACCGTCTATCGGGAAAAACCCACTACTTTCAATTCCTCGACCACTAAGGAAAGCTTTTCCATAGTCGGAAAACGACTTGCCTGTCCGATGCATTATTTGTAGCATCAAGACTTCAGCATATAGGTTGCAACTTACGAGATTAGTATAATTAACTATAGTTCCAAGATTGGGTGATGATACCGTATATATTACAGTCCTATCCTGCTCTCCCTCATATTTTTTTGACTCTACCAAGTAAGTTCCAGTAACAGGCACACCGGAATTCCTTAACTTATAATACATGCTGCGAACAACATATTTTGGTGGATTAGGAATGCAGCCCTTGACCTTATATTCGGTCTTGTTGCATGGCAATACCCCACGCACAAGGATGTCATTTTCACCATATCCACGATAAATCACAGAATTATCATCGGTAACATTTGCAGATGCACGGACTTCATTGACTACATTAAGCTCAAGGTCATCAGGAATAACCTTTACAAGAACAGCCGTATCCTTATCAGCGCCAGTATTGAAGTACAATTCGTATGTATTGTCCATGTAGTTTATTGATGCACCACGAGCGCCATAATACGCACCAAGATCCTCCCATACCCATTTGTCAGGCGTTGGAACATCCCCGAAATATGAAATATCAGCTATAATGTTTCCGTTAACTTTCTTTATGCCAGACTCCTTCACCTTGTCGCACCATGTCTGTATAATGTCGGCACCATATATACTTGAATAGCGTTCTGTCCCAAGGCAAGGGTCACCCCCACCTATTATATAAAGGTCTCCATTAAGAATTCCGTTTTCTATGGTTCCACTATACGCAATCTTTGTCTTGAACCTTGTGTTCGATCCAAGCAAATCCATAGCCATAGATGTGGTAAACAGCTTCATTACAGAAGCTGGCGTAAACGAAACATTTGAATTATAGTCGAGCACAATTTCTCCAGTAGTAATATTCTCAGCATAAATTCCTACACCAGCATTTTTCAATTCCTTGTTAGCTAGGAAAGCATTCTGCTGCACTTCGCACTTAGGGGACTGCGCAAATATACTTGCCGACAACACTATCGACACAAGTACCAGTATAATCTTTAATGTTTTCATTTCTTTTGCTTAACAATTGTTGCTACACATCGGAAGCCAATATTAGTGTTTGGAATATTTTCCTCCTTAGAGAATACTCCATTATTTTTCAATACAGAACCATCGGCAGTTAGTTCATACACACTGCTTTGCAATCCAGTTATCCGTTCTGTCCTGTTCTTTTCGGAAAGTACCTCGTAGCAGCCGAACGTCTTTATCAGCTTCCTGTAATTTTCCTCTGTTGGCAACGTATATTCAATTTGCCCCAAACCGGATTCCTCGTTAATGGAATTTACAACATCGGTGCGCCACTTGCAATATTCCATTGCCTGCCCATGCGTAACCCCTGTCAGCGGACGCATCGCTTTTTCCTTAGAAACCATTTCCTTTTCCTCAATGCCTAAAGGATAAGCGGCTTTAAGTTCTTCGGAATCTTTTCCATACTTATGCTCAAGGTAACGCATGTATTCCAACCAGTCTGCTATGGTTATTTCACATTGGTCAATATAAATAACCTCCTTGTCAACCTTTACCCTTTTGGTGCCTGGTGGATTGATTGCCCAAACACTGTACGAGATCGACGTAACGAGCAGAAGCAAAACTATTACCTTGTTCATTCCGGAATTCTTATGCGTATAGCGCTTCTATTTCATTCTTGTACCTTTCGCCAACCACACGTCTCTTAACTTTCAATGTCGGAGTAAGAATACCCGTTGCCTGCGACCATTCGTCTGATATAAGCTTTATTTTCTTTATTTTCTCGGTATCGCCGAAGAAAGCGTTATACTTGTCAAGTTCACGGTTGAAACGTGCAATAATCGTAGGATCGGTAATAATTCTTTCCGGATCAGTATATTCCACGTCATGCCTTGAACACCAAAGTTTCAGGAACGAGAAATCGGGATAAATCAATGCAACAGGGAATTTCTGGTTTTCCCCGAATACTACTATGTTTTCGATGAATGGAGATTCTTCGAACTTGTTTTCTATTACCTGTGGGTTCACGTATTTTCCGAATGAAGTCTTGAATATATTTTTCAGTCGTCCTGTGAGTACCAACTGGTTGTGCTCGGTAAGATAGCCACAGTCGCCAGTATGGAACCAACCATCCTCGTCAATGACTTCTTTTGTAAGTTCAGGATTCTTATAGTATCCCATCATCACATTGTTACCACGACACATAACCTCGTTGGTATTCGGATCAATCTTTACCTCTATTCCTGGCAATGGGAAACCAACAGTACCCACTTCGCGTCCATATTTCTTACGGCAGCTAACCGAAATTACAGGAGAAGTCTCTGTAAGTCCGTATCCTTCAAACACTGGCATCTTTATAGCGGAAAAGAACGATGCTATACGAGGCTGTATGCTTGCAGCTCCCGACACGATAATATCAAAGTTCTCTGCTCCTATTCCAGCACGAATCTGCTTGTAAACCAGCTTGTCCGCGATTTTCAACTTGAAGTTATACCATGCAGAACGTTCAAAGTCCTGAATCTTATATTGCTGCGCCAGGTTGATTGCCCAGTAAAAGATTTTTTTCTTCATTCCGCTCAACTTCTTGCCAGAGTTGTAAACCTTGTCGAACATCTTTTCCAAAACGCGCGGCACTGCGGTCATCATCGTCGGATGAACTTCCTTGAGGTTCTCGCCTATTGTGCCAAGGTTCTGCGCGTAGTAAACAGACATTCCAAGATACTGGTACATGAAAACTAGCAATCTTTCGTACGCATGGCACAGCGGCAAGAAGCTGAACGCACGCTTTGACCAAGGAGATGGGGTCATAATGATACCCATAATCTGATGAACGATGTTCTTGTGCGACAGCATTACACCTTTGGGCGTTCCAGTTGTTCCAGACGTGTATATTATCGTAGAGCAATCTTCCGGCTTTACTACCGACTTCAATTCCTTAAGCTTGTCCAAATCGAGGTGCTGCCTTCCGTTTTCTACAAGCTCGTTAAATTCTGCATAGCCATCCACATGGTTAAATGTGTACATCTTTTGCAAATACTGCAAGTTGGCAGAAACGGCCTTGATTTTTTCAGATATTTTAGCACCTTCAACTATAGCAATCTTAGCCTCGCTGTGGTTAAGGATATATTCGTAGTCAGATTCCGATATTGTAGGATATACAGGCACAATTATACATCCTAGCTGCATCACCGCCATATCGACAATATTCCATTCTGGCTTGTTTCCACTGATAAGAGCTACTTTGTCACCTGGTTTAATACCATCTTCTAGCAAGCCGCAACTTACACAGTTTACGAGGTCGTAGTATTCCTTGGGGCTATATTCCTTCCATTCTGTATTAACTTTGCCTGCAATGGCAACCTTCTGTTCTGGATACTCCTGCAAGTATCTGTCCAGTATATCAAAAAGTCTAGTTACTTCCATTTCGTTACATCCAATTTCATTTGACATATCAAGCTACAAAGTTATTATTTCTTTTTGGTATTACAAAGGACGATTACCGGTATTATATTAACTGACGATGTTAATATTCCAAGCGATAATGTACTGCAACCGATATAACTTATTAAAAGATCAACCTGTTTTATTTTCGCGCAAAAACAAGCCCAAAGGCATTGAGTATCAACGCTTGAAAAAGCTAACTCCAACTACCATCACTATGGGATCATATTTGAAAGGGAAAAACAGATGTAACAAAAAGCTTAAAAACACCGACACTAAACGAGTGCCGTTTTTTTACTTGTTTGTTAACTCAGCAAACACTTCTTCTATACTCTTTTCCTTTTCCTGCATACTTAGGACAGCGAGACCTTTCTTTACAACCAGATTGAAAACATCCTTACGAATGTCAGTACCTTGCATAAATTCAATTACAAACCTATTTGAAGACTGCTTCCTTGCATTCAAAACGCCCTTTATTTGTGAAAAATCCTTTGCAGAAAGTTCTCCATCGAGTTCAACAATTAGAATTGAATTTGATTCATCATTAATATGAGTAAAGTCTTTTGCCCTATCGTCAGCAAGCAGCACTCCGCTTTTTATCAGAAGAATACGGTCGCAGATAGCTTCTACTTCCTGCATAATATGAGTGGAAAGAATGACAGTTTTTTCCTTACCAAGATTTTTTATCAAATTTCTTATCTCAATTATTTGGTTAGGATCCAGTCCAGATGTCGGTTCATCAAGGATAAGCACTTCCGGGTCGTGGATTATTGCCTGAGCCAAACCTACACGCTGCTTGTATCCCTTCGACAATGTTCCTATCTTCTTGTTTATTTCGGGTTCGAGTCCTGTTTGTTCAACAACCTGTTCAATTCTCGACTTCGCATCTTTTATTCCATAAATCCCCGCAACAAAATTAAGATATTCTACAATATACATATCGAAATACAGAGGGTTCTGCTCAGGCAGATACCCTAATTTTTTACGAATTTCTATAGTATTTTTGAGAATATTTTGTCCATTTATGAAAACCTCCCCATTCGACGCAGGAATATAGCCCGTGATTATTTTCATTAACGTTGATTTGCCAGCACCATTAGGGCCAAGAAATCCGACAATTTCTCCACTCTGAATTTCAAAACTAACATTGTCAAGAGCTTTCTGCTTACCAAAAAACTTACTTACATTCTTTACTTCAATCGACATTTGTTTAAATTTTTAGGTCGCTAAATTACTTTTTTTATTAATACGTCTCAAAAAATATTTTTAACAGCCGATGAATAATGTCTATCAAATTATCCACGACGCCAATGGAAGCGACTTTCCTAAATCAAAATCACATTTTTCCCTGCAGGGAGCTCACACTCCGACATTCACGACCCAAAATCTGCCCCAATATTAATGTTTTGTTAATCAAACCCAGCCGAAGGAAAAAAATCCTACCTTTGCAACGATGAAATTTACAAGCGCAATATTGGCTACAATCACGGCATTGATGGTATTCTTTACCTCGAATGGCATTGTGTATGAGCACTATTTCTGCAAATGCTGCAACGAAGAACATCATGAAATCAGCCTTTTCGAGTTTGGTAAAGTTTCGCACAACCACGAGTGCCATTCGCACCACGAATGTCACCACCACAATTGCGACGGGCATCACTGCCACTGCCAGGATCAATCGGAACATCTGAAGCACACACATGTTGAATTTATGTCGCTCAAGAACTTGTATCAAAATAACACCGTCACAGCTCTACCCGAAATTACAACAATAAGCATATTTGCAACAAATTTTGCACACATTTGCAAACCCTACGTCAACAATCTGGCTACCAATTCATTACCAACATCTGCAACAGATGCCACATTGCGTGCAGATGGCAAAGTGTGCCATGTCAACTCATGTTTGAGATTATGATTATCATCTCACCACCAATGAGATAAGTACGGACACAACGTCCAAATTCATAATTTCAAAAAACAGTAAGATGAAAAACAAAATATTATTGGCATTAGCCACAACAATTGCATTTGCAACTTGTATGCAAGCCCAGATTAGCGGTACTGTGTACGAAATTGTTGACGGAAACAAACAGTCGCTTTTTGGAGCAAATGTTTACTGGGAAAACAGCAGCATAGGCACCATATCCGACATGAACGGCAACTTCAAGATAAACAAGGATTCAAATACAGACAAGCTGATTGTCAGTTTCATAGGATACAACACCGACACCATTATAATTCCAGAAAAAAGAAAGACAATAGAAGTTGTGCTTACTTCCGGTGAAATGCTTTCGGAAGTCACAGTAAACGAACGACAAGCAGGAACACGCTACTCGCGTATGGAAATAGGCAACGTGCAGGACATTTCGGGACAAGAATTGTGCAAGGCCGCCTGCTGCAACCTGTCGGAAAGTTTCGAAACAAACGCATCGGTTGATGCGGGAAGCAGCGATGCCGCAACTGGCGCAAAACAAATTAAACTGCTAGGTCTTGCAGGAAAATACGTGCAGTTTCTGACCGAAAACATCCCCAACCTATACGGACTTTCGCAACCGTATGCACTCGGATACATTCCCGGCCCGTGGATGACATCGATGCAGATCTCGAAAGGAACATCAACTGTAATAAACGGTTACGATGCCGTGACTGGTCAGATAAATGTAGAATACAAGAAACCGCGCCAGTCCGACTTATTCTCGCTAAACCTCATGGGAAGTTCGCACGGCAATGTGGAAGGCAACATCGATGCTCCAATAAAGGTAAGCGAAAAGGTTAGCACCCAGATTTTTGCACACGCGCAGAACCGCTTCATCAAGATGGATCACAACCACGACAATTTCTACGATTCGCCCAATGTAACGCAATACAACTTTTTTAACCGCTGGGACTACTTTGGCAAGCACCTGACAATGAGGTTCGGCATAAAGTACATTGACGAAACTCGTCGCAACGGCCAGATAAAGGAAGACTCCGCACACAACGAACTGTACAAAATCAAGATACATTCCCAGCGTGGCGAAGCTTTCCTAAAGTGCGGTTATGTTTTCCCCGAAAAAGATTACCAAAGTGTTGCTGTAATTACCAATTTTATAACCCACCATCAGGATTCGTATTATGGGCACAATAATTTCGATGCAAGTCAGAACAGTCTATACGGAAATGTGCTGTGGAAATCTGCTTTCGGCGGCAACGAAAAGCACTCCTACACTACCGGCATAAGCATGAAGTACGAAAATCTCCACCAGAACCTCAACGACAGCATCATGAACGATGTTGAAGCTGTTCCGGGAGTTTTTTTCCAATATACAGGACATTTCGGCAACTTCAACTTGATTGCAGGCATACGCGGTGACTACCACAACCAGTACGGATTCCTTTTGACACCACGACTGAACCTGAAATACAGCATCAACGAATACCTCACCTTGCGAGCATCGGCAGGAAGGTCGTTCCGCAAAGCCAACGTGCTAAGCGAAAACTCGTTCCTGCTGGCATCGTCGCGAAAGATAATAATTCACAGCGGCCTAGACATGGAAGAAGCATGGAACTACGGCCTCACATTCTCGGCAAACATTCCCATCAAGGACAGAGTACTGAACATTATGGCAGAATACTACCGCACCGACTTTGTAAAGCAGATAGTTGCCGATTTCGAGACTGTTGGCGAAGTTGAATTCTACAACCTGCAAGGCAAATCGTTCTCCAACACCTATCAGATTGAAATGTCGTGCGAAGTGCTTCGCGGATGGGACATTACAGGTGCATTCCGCTACAACGACGTTAGACAGACCATAGACGGCAACCTCGTGGAATCACCGCTGATGAGCCGTTTCAAAGGGTTGTTGACAACATCATACCGCACAAAGCTCGAAAAATGGCAGTTCGATTTCACCGCACAGTTCAACGGCCCAGGCAGAATACCATCCACTGCAGCCAACCCTGAAGAATATCGCCGCGACGACAGATTCAAAGCATACAACATATTCAACGCACAGATTACCAAGTTTTTCAAGCGCTGGAGCATATATGTAGGCGTTGAGAACATATTCAACTTCACGCAGAAAGATCCGATAATCGCAGTTACCGACCCCTTTGGCGACTACTTTGATTCTTCGCTGGTGTGGGGACCTATTGACGGACGCAAATTCTATTTAGGTATAAGGTTTGCGCTGGACAAAAAATAATTTTACCAACTAAATTCTTAATCTTAACGCCGGAAAACAGGCCTTACAGGTCTTCCATAATAACGGTCATACATATTTACCAGAAATGCGCTTGAGCCTAAATATAAGGCCCATGCGTATTGTTGATGATCTACAGAAAGAGAACTTGACCAATAATAGCAATCTGTATTAAGACCAAAAACGTGGGTGTCAAAACAATACCCAGCTGCAGGAAAGAAAATCGATTTACCATTCGGACCTGTAACCAAACACCCTTTTACCTTATTCAACGTATAACGCTCGCATTTACAATTAGCCTTAAGTTCATCGAAATCAGCCTTTGTTGGCATACGCCAGCCTTTGCCCATCGTGATTGCCGCTATGTCCTCACCAGAAGATAACTCTGCTGGATTTTCGGTATATGCATAATTATCCTTATTATACGCGGACTTTTCCGATACTTCGCCCCATGCATAGTAGCTTCCATAAGCTTCCTGCGATGTTGCACCAATGTTACATGTCCCCCACAACAATCCGCTTGGCAGACCCAAATCTACATATTGCTGATCACTATTTTCACTCAAATCGGAGCCATCGGAACCGCGACCTTCTCCATCTCGATTGCCCAATGGAGAACAACTTCCGATAGCCAGCATTCCCACAATAACAAAGGCTGCTATAAACAATATTCTCTTTTTCAAAAAAGTCATCTTCAATTTTCTAATAGGCGCAAAAGTATGCCTTATCAAAAAAAACAAAAACAATGCTGCAAAAATAAATATTTTCCCATTCAAATCTTAAAAATACATGCCTGCATATATCTATTTCTCTACCAAAAGATTAACAGCAATTAACACATGTAGTTAGTAATAATAATAAAAAAAAAGAGCTTATTCTCGCCAAATGAAGTATTTTTGTTAATCAAAAATAAATGTAAGAAACATGGCACTGACTACAGAAGAGCAAGCGTACATTGAACAATTATACGCCGACCTTATAAAATCGGCGAAACGGCTTAATACCAAGGAAGACATTGATTTTGTGCGCAAAGCTTTCGAATTGGCAAACGAAGCCCACTCCAAGATGCGTCGCAAAAGTGGCGAGCCATACATAATACACCCAATAGCTGTAGCCAAAATTGTAGCTTCGGAAATAGGTCTAGGACGAAAGGCTATTGCAAGCGCTCTGCTGCACGATGTAGTGGAAGACACCGACTACACGGTTGCCGACATTGAGCGTCTGTTCGGACCAAAGATTGCCAGTATCGTCGAAGGACTCACAAAAATATCCACCATACTCGACAAGGACGCATCAAAGCAAATCGAGAATTTCCGCAAGATGTTAATGACAATGTCGGAAGATATACGCGTTATAATGATAAAGTTGGCCGACCGCCTGCACAACATGCGTACCCTCGACTCAATGCCAGAATACAAGCAAGTTAAAATTGCAAGCGAAACCAGCAGCGTATATGCACCGCTAGCAGAAAGACTTGGCCTTTACTCGATAAAATCAGAGCTGGAAGACTTGTCGATGAAATTCACCAACCCTACAGCCTATCACGAGATTAGCAAAAAAATAAAGGAAACTGCAGAAAACAGAGAGCATTACATAAACGATTTCATCATTTCCCTCAAGAAAATAATGGACGAACATGGAATTATTTGTACGATAAAGGGAAGATTCAAATCGGTTTACTCTATATGGAGGAAAATGCAGAAGCAAAACATTCCATTCGAAGATGTATATGACTTGTATGCCATAAGGATTATTTTTGACCAGCCAGACAATACGTCCAAGGATCAGGCACGTATCACATGCTACAACATCATGACATCCATAACCAACGTATATAAAGAAAACCCAGACAGGACTCGCGACTGGGTAAATACTCCGAAACCAAATGGCTACCAAGCATTGCACATCACGGTTATGGGTCCAGACGGGCATTGGGTGGAAATACAGATCAGAAGCAAGCAAATGGACGACATTGCCGAAAAAGGAATTGCATCGCACTGGAAATACAAAACAGGAGAAAAAGGCAACACCCCGGTACTGAACTCCTTCATCGAAAACATGAAGGAAACACTCAACAATGCCGAAAGCTCATTCGACTTCCTTGACGATTTCAAACTCGACACTTTCACAAAGGAAATACATATATTTACTCCAAAGGGCGAAATCGTTGACCTGCCCAAAGGTTCAACTGTAATAGATTTCGCATACAACATTCACACCGACGTTGGAAATCACGCAATAGCAGCGAAAGTAAACTATAAGATGGCTCCACTTTCGCAAACTCTACACAGCGGAGACCAGGTAGAGATACTAACGTCATACAAACAGACACCCAAGATAGAATGGCTTAACTTTGCCATGTCGGCTCACACTAAAAACATGATCAAGAAAACTCTGAAAGCCGACAAACTGACCGATATCGACAAAGGCAAACGGATGCTTGAAAAGAAACAGCTGGAATTAAACATAAAACTTGAAAACAAGGATATACGCAAACTTCGCACTAACCTTGGAATAAATTCAGACGATGAATTTTTCTTCCAAGTAGGTTCGGGACAGCTAACGGAAAACGATTTGTCCGAACTAATATCCCAAACACTGGATAACAAAAACAAGCCAAAAGAAGGTTCTCTTTCCAAGTTCTGGAAACTAGGATTGGAGAAAAAGGACATCCCCAAAAACGAAAAAATCAGCCACAAGGAAAAATTCGTAATCAACGAGGACGAAAAAAGATTCTCGCTGGCATTATGCTGCAATCCAATACCGGGCGACGAAATCGTCGGCTACATTACACCAAACAACACTGTAATAGTTCACAAGAAAGATTGTCTCGAACTAAAAGAACTGGCATCAACCCACGGAGAAAAGATTGTATCAATAGAATGGGAAAGCTACAAGGGTCAGTCATACGGTGTAAAAATAAACATCGAAGGCATTGACCGTCTAGGTCTCGTTTACAATATAACAAAACTCATATCCCAGGAAGCCAATGTAAATTCTAACATGCTGCATTTCGAAACCAACGGCGAAATTTTCACTGGCAAAATGAGCCTTTTTGTGCAAAACAAGTACAACCTCGACGACCTTATACACAAACTACTAGAAATTGAAGGAGTTATCAAAGTATCTAGATGCGAATAATATGGATAGAAAAACGGTATTGTCAATATTAAATCTGCTTGATGACCCCGACAACAAGGTATATGATGAAATAAGAGATATTATTGTCGAAAATTTCGGTGATTTTTCAGGAGAATTTACGAAAAGAATATATTCTGGAGAATGTGGAGAAATCGAAAAACATAGAATTGTAGAAGCCGCACAACTTTCAATATCGAGAATTTTTCTCAACGAATTTAAAAATTACACAGCCAAATTGACACCAGAGCCATCCCTGCTTACAGGTACGGTAATGATAGAAAAAATTACAGACAACACTTTCAACGCCTACGACTTTATGGTTGAGATGCGTAATTTGGCAAGAAAAGTTTGGCTTCATCTCGACGACAACACAGGCTACGAAACACTTGTAATAATTAGGGATGTATTTAAAAAAGAAAACATTATAGCCGACGACAATGGCAGTTCTATGCTCAACGGTATTTTTTCCAGAGAAACTAAAACTATACGAAAATCGTTATTTCATCTCCTGTTTCTTATTGTATGCCAAGAAATTGGAATAAACATACGTCCAATCATTACTCCCTACGACAAAGGGAAAAAACTCGAAATCGGCTATGTAAATATGGAACTCGCAAAAGTATCGAACATTCCGTCAAAGCACGGTGCCATATTCCCAATTGATGAGAACCTGCAAGTAAAGCGCAGTTCTATAATTCTTTTGGGGAAGCCATTGCCATACTACAAATACCTACGTCACTGGCAAACCGACAGATGCACAGAAATGCAGGTAGATCCGAACAAATATCCCAGATATTATTCGGTAATAATGGAAAAAATAAATGAAGTACTGGTCAGAAACATAAAATATTAAAAAATGAACATAATTATAGCTGGGTCTGGAAATGTAGGAAAATATCTGGCGAAGAAACTCGTCAAAGAAGGTCACAATCTTGTAATAATTGACACAAACAAAGAAACATTGCGCGAAATAGAAGCAACAAACGACCTTATTTCCCTATATGGTTCATGCACATCATTTTCTGTTTTAAAAGAAGCTGGAATTTCCAAATGTGACCTATTCATAGCAGTAACGAACTCAGAAGACTCCAACGTACTTGCATGTATATTTGCAAAGAAATATGGAGCAAAAAAAACTGTAGCCAGAATTGACAACATGGAATACTTGTCACCTGTAAACAAGCTTTCTTTCATCAATCTTGGTGTTGACAGGCTAATATATCCGGAATACATTGCAGCACAGGAAATTGTTGGAGTGATAAAACAGACAGGCACGACGGAAATATTCGAATTCTCTGGCGGAAAACTTACCATGTTTGTCATAAAGGTAGACGATTATTCTCCTCTTAAAAACCTGATGGTAAAGAATTTCGCTCTTCTATCAAATCTGCGCGACTTCAGAATTGCAGCAATAACCAGGAATCTTACAACCATTATTCCCAATGGAGAAACCATTATAGCAACAGGCGACTATATATATATTATAACATTACCCGAAATTATGCAGGAACTGCTAACGGTAATAGGACTGTCGAAACTGAATCTGCACAACATAATGATTCTTGGAGGCAGTAGAATCGGTGTTCGCACTGCAAAATTCCTTGAAAATCAGCTGAACATAAAGCTGTTCGAAATTGATCCGGAAAAAAGTAAAGATGTTGTCGACAGAATTCCGAACACAATGGTTATAAATAGCGATGGTAGAAATATCGACATCTTACTTTCCGAAGGTCTTGAAAGAACCGACGTATTTACTGCGGTTACAGGCGATGATGAAACCAATATACTGACATGCCTGATGGCAAAACGTTATGGAGTAAAAAAGGTTATTGCAGAAATCGAAAACATGGACTACATCGATGTAGCCTCGAGAATGGGAATCGATACCATAATAAATAAGAAGCTTAGCACAGCAAGCCTTATATATTCGTTAACAATGAAAGCCGAAGTCGCAATGATAAAATGTCTAACAGGAACAAAAGCCGAAGTTCTAGAATTTATAGTATCGAAAGATGCAATTGTTACAAAAAACCTACTAAAGGACATAAAATTCCCAGATGGAGTTATCATTGGCGGCATAGTCAGAGGCGGCAAGGGCTTTATTGCAACAGGCGACACGCAAATTCGCCACGGCGACAGCGTTGTTCTCTTCGCACTTCCCGACGCAATAGGAAAAATATCCAAATACTTCTAAATAAGGACATCAAGACTAGCAAACTAACACCTGTTAATATTTATTACACCCAACTACAGATTTTATTTTGCATAGAAACAAAATAACGTTTACCTTTGCAAAAAATTTGTGGAAAGATTTGGATGCTTGCAACCACGGAAAAAAATGCTAAAAACATAATTCCCTACATACATCCCAATCAATCCTTTTGTTAACGTTATAAATTAATTAGTAATGAACTATTATTTTACATCAGAATCAGTATCAGAAGGGCATCCGGACAAGGTAGCTGACCAAATTTCGGATTCGATACTTGATGAATTTCTGGCTTTTGACCCAAAGTCGAAAGTTGCTTGCGAAACCCTTGTAACAACAGGATTAGTATTAGTTGCCGGTGAAGTAAAATCCAACGCCTACGTCGATATACAAAGCGTAGTACGTAATGTTGTAAACAGAATTGGATACACCAAAGGAGAATACCGCTTCGATGGCAATTCATGCGGAGTAATGTCTGCTATTCACGAACAGTCCCCCGACATAAACCAGGGCGTTGAAGAAGGAAAAGGTTTGCACACCGAACAAGGCGCAGGAGACCAAGGCATGATGTTCGGGTACGCATGCAAGGACACAGATTCCTATATGCCACTACCTCTCGACCTTGCCCATAGAATGTTAAAAAAATTATCGGAAATTCGCCGCGAAGGCAAAGAAATGACTTACCTTCGTCCAGATGCAAAATCTCAAATCACAATCGAGTATGACGAAAATCACACGCCTGTTAGGATCGACACAATAGTGGTTTCTACCCAGCACGACGATTTCGACAAGAACGAAAAGAAAATGCTCGACAAGATAGAAAAAGATGTCCGCAAAATACTTATTCCCAAAGTAAAATCAGAACTTCCGGAACGCATTCAGAAACTTTTCAAAAACGACTACAAGTTGTTTGTCAACCCAACCGGCAAATTCGTAATAGGAGGTCCTCACGGCGACACAGGACTAACTGGCAGAAAGATTATAGTTGACACATACGGAGGCAAAGGCGCCCACGGCGGAGGAGCATTCAGTGGCAAAGATCCATCAAAAGTCGACAGATCAGCAGCCTACGCAGCTAGACACATTGCCAAAAACCTTGTTGCAGCAGGTATTGCAGACGAAATCCTAATCCAAGTTGCATACGCAATAGGCGTTGCCGAACCAGTTGGCGTATATGTAAATACTTACAACACTTCAAAAGTCAACATGAGCGATGCAGAAATTGCCGAAAAAGTTAAAAAGCTGTTCCCTCTTACGCCAGCAGCAATACAAAAACGGCTGAAACTATTAAACCCAATATACTCAGAAACAGCCGCATACGGTCATTTTGGACGCGAGCCACAAATAGTAAAGAAAACTTTCATTTCCGACGGAAAGAAAATAGAGAAAGAAGTAGAACTATTCACATGGGAAAAATTAGACTACGTTGACAAGGTGAAAAAGGCCTTCAAAATATAATTACGTATTCCTATAATAGAATAATTAATAATTAGAGGTAAGGAGTTTTCCTTGCCTCTAATCGTTTTGTATGATTAATTACTATCAAACGAAATACATTAAGTTATAAATAAAGGTATCAAAAAGCCATGTCGCTAGATGCTGAAACTATCTACCGTTGAACAAGCCGACATTTCTCATTCGAGACTTTATTTTTTCCCTTGCCATGTAAAATGTTAATTATAATTTCGCAGCGTAAATATATACAGATATGAAGATTGTAAGAACAGTTGAGGAACTTACCGCATTAAGGAATGAGAACTCATTCAATAGCAAAAGATTAGGTTTTGTACCTACAATGGGAGCACTACACGAGGGACACGCATCTCTTGTTCGTCGCAGCGTAGCCGAAAACGACTGCACTGTAGTTTCGGTATTCGTTAACCCACGCCAGTTCAACGATCCTAACGATTACAAGAACTACCCAATCACCACCGATGCCGACATTGCCCTGCTCGAAAGCGTTGGATGCGACATTCTATATCTGCCTTCAGCCGACGACATATACAACGGATACGATGGATGCCCAATGGACTTCCATGGTCTTGACAAAATGTACGAAGGAGAATTCCGTCCTGGACATTTCCAAGGCGTAGTCGACATTGTTTACAGATTGTTCGACCTAGTAAAACCGGATTTTGCATACTTTGGAGAAAAAGATTTCCAACAGGTGGCAATAATAAAACTCATGGTCAAGCAAAAGAACATGCCACTAACAATTGTCCCCTGCCCAATCATACGCGAAGAAAATGGACTTGCAAAAAGTTCGCGCAACAGACTGCTTACGGCAGAACAGACAAAAGTTGCTCCGCTTATTTACAAGACAATAACAGAAACCTGCGCGATAATTCCAGAAAACGAAACAATTGAAAACCTCATCAAAACACTGAGGGAAAAGATTGACAGCATAGAATTCATGAGAATGGAATATGCGGCTTTCTGCAATGCAGAAACTTTGGAAAGATTAGTAAAATTTGACAAAAAAATCACCACAAGGCTTTGTATTGCAGTTTGGTGCGGAAATATTCGATTAATCGACAATATTAATTGTTGCATTAAATAAATGCTTAAATTTGCACCCGTTTTTTACAACATCTGAAATGAACATAGAAGTAGTAAAATCGAAGATACACAAGGTTACAGTCACCGAAGCAAACCTTCAGTATGTGGGAAGCATCACCATCGACGAAGACCTAATGGAAGCAGCAAATATCATTGAAAACGAAAAGGTTCAAGTTGTAAACGTCAACAACGGAGAACGTCTTGAAACATACGTAATAAAAGGCAAACGCGGTTCGGGTATAATATGCCTGAACGGACCAGCTGCCCGCAAAGCCCAGGTAGGCGACATTGTAATAATAATTTCATACGCCTCAATGGATTTTGAAGAGGCAAAGGTTTTCAAACCTTCATTCGTTTTTCCCGACACTAGAACGAATAAAATTTTATAAGTGACTGAATTTGCGGCCATAACAAAAAAAATCGTTGACACCATCAAGGTGAAAAGCGTCATACACGATTGGAAAGCCAGTGGCAATAAAATCGTTTTCACAAATGGATGCTTCGATATACTTCATTATGGACATGTAAGTTATCTTTCGGCTGCAAAAGACTTAGGAAACAAACTGATTATTGGTCTCAATTCCGACGCCTCGGTAAGAAGGCTTAAAGGCGAGACCCGCCCAATAAATGGACAGTACCAACGTGCAGTACTGCTTGCTGCATTGCAATTCGTTGATGCCGTCGTTGTTTTTGACGAAGATACGCCAGAAAAACTTATCAAAATAGTAGAACCTGATTTCCTTGTAAAAGGCAGCGACTATACGGTCGAGAATATTGTTGGTGCTAATTTTGTAATGTCATACGGCGGCAAAGTTATCACAATTCCACTTGTTGAAAACTTTTCTTCTTCTTCAATAATAAAAAAAATTGCAGAATGAAAAATATATATTACCTTTGCGACTGATTTATATTCAAACGACAGATGAAGAATAGGATATTATTGTTTATCGTACTGATAGGGTTATCAACTGTTTTGATGCCTAGCTGCAAGAAAGTAGCAGACGAAATTGTTGGAACATGGGATGTGATGACTTTCGATACAAAACCTGAAGGCACAATGCAATTGACATTCGATGGAGATTCTACAGCAATACGTATTTTGACAAACGATTCGGGAACAATGGTAGATAGTTGTACATACGAAGTCGTTCAGAAAGGTGCAAAAAAACGCATTATTTTCAGAGACAGCAAAATGCTTCCTGGCTGCGATAAACTGGATGGCGTATATCGTGTTGACAAAGTAAAGAATGATGTAATCATAGCAACCAGAATCGAATTCGAGGATGATCCAGAAAGAGGCGGTGCTTATTACAGATTGGAACTTAAAAGGAAAAATTAATAATTGATATTATTGTTATTAAGACATAACGACTGCCATTTGACAGTCGTTATGTGTTTTAAAACAAAGCATGGCAAAAAACAAAACCATATTCGTATGCCAGAATTGCGGATTCGTTTCTCCGAAATGGATAGGCAAATGTCCTAACTGCAATAGCTGGAATTCTTTCATCGAAGAGGTCGAAGAAAAGGAAGACAAAACAACAAAGGCCTATTCGGAAGCAATTGCTGGAAACCCTGTGCCAATTTCAGACATAAAGCAAAAGGAATTGCACAGAATAGATATGCCATACAGCGAATTCAACCGAGTACTTGGCGGAGGCCTTGTCCCAGGATCACTTGTTCTACTTGGTGGAGAGCCAGGAATCGGCAAATCAACACTTATACTTCAATCGGCACTCAACATCAACAAGAAAGTCCTATACATTTCTGGAGAGGAAAGCGAAACGCAAATAAAACTGCGTGCTGACAGGATTGGCATCAACAACCCTCAATGCCTTATATACACAGAAATAAACATCGACAAGATTATCGCAACAATTAAAGCGACAGACCCGGAAATCGTGGTCATCGACTCAATACAAACAACCGCTTCCACCGACATAACCTCATCGCCGGGAACAGTTTCTCAAATAAGGCTGTGTGCCCAAAAACTACAGGAATATGCCAAACAATCCGGCGTACCTATAATAATAATTGGACATATCAACAAGGACGGGGACATCGCAGGACCAATGTCGCTGGAGCACATAGTTGATGTCGTTGTACAATTCGAAGGCGACAACAACCATTTCTACCGTCTACTCCGCCCTAAGAAAAACCGTTTTGGTTCAACTTACGAAATCGGTGTGTTCGAGATGATGAACTACGGTTTAAAAGAGGTAATCGACCCTGGAAAAATTCTACTTTCGGGTGACAACAGCAACCTCAGCGGAATAGCATTTGGAACAGTAAACGAAGGGTCAAGGTCGCTAATGATTGAGATTCAAGCGCTTGTAGGGAACTCTGTATATGGCACACCACAACGCTCATCAACAGGCTTCGACAACCGCCGATTTATGATGCTGCTTGCCGTAATAGAAAAACGTCTAGGGCTGAAACTCAACGCAAAAGACGTATTCCTGAACATTGCCGGTGGATTAAAAATAAACGATACTGCCGTTGACGTTTCTGTTATCGCAGCGGTAATTTCATCATACATCGACAAGGCCATTCCCGACAACCTTTGCTTTATCGGTGAAGTCGGACTTTCTGGACAGATAAAGCCTGTTTCATTCATCGAAAAGCGAGTGGCTGAAGCATCAAGACTTGGTTTTTCAACAATATTCATCTCCGCATCGCAGAAATCTGAAGTCAAGAACCAAAAAGCAAACATAATTCCAGTTACCGATGTAAGAGACTTTGCCACAAGGCTTTTCAAAGGTTCTAACCAAAGTCAAGAATAGTTATGTCAAAAATTATTTCACCCGACGGACATATTGGATCTCTTGACTACCTAAAGTCGATATGGGCATCAAGGCATCTCGCCACAACCCTCGCCAAAGGAGAAATCAAGAACCAGTCGTCTATGAACATCACTGGCATCTTCTTGAATATCATACAGTCGCTAATTGGACTTGCTGTATATTGGATAGTGTTCGGTGTTGCAATCGGCATCAACACAGGCGAAATCCCCTACCCCATTTTCGTGCTTCCCGGAATCTTCATCTGGCACTACTTCTCGGCAATTACAGGATATTGCAGCAACTGCTTCCTTTTAAGCCAAATACTCATCGACAAACTCTATTTTCCAAGAATTTGCATTCCGCTATCAAAAGTCATACTCGGACTGGTTGACTTTACTATCGGCTTTGTCCTGTTCGTAATACTTTTCATCTGTTTCGGGCAATCATTCACAATCAACTGGCTTGCTTTTCCTCTGATTTTCATAATGATAATATTATGCGTAACAAGCATCGGACTTTTCATCAGCTTCATATCACTATTTTCGATGGACACGACACGCATTGCTGCACAACTAACCAACTTCCTGATATTCATCACACCAGTTTTCTACCCAGATACGATAATCCCCGAAAATTTCAAGTTCATACTATACATAAATCCAGTGGCAGGTATTATAGAATACGCACGCTGGTCGTTGATTGGCACACCGCTACCCGACTTCAAATACTTGATTGGCATAGCATTTACTATATGCTTGGCAATAGTTATATTCTTCATTTTCAAGAAATACGAAAAACGAATTACAGACCTAATGTAAGATGACACCAGAAACCGCCATATCAATAAGAAACCTGTCGAAAGAATACTACAGAGCAGAAAAACCTAGTCCTTTTTCTCGCAAATCTACAAAAAGAACTGGATTCTTAGCTGTAAACGACATAAGCCTCGACATACAAAAGGGCGAAGTCGTCTGCATTTCAGGACACAACGGTTCGGGCAAAAGTACATTGCTGAAAATGATTGCCGAAGTTACCTTGCCTACATCCGGAGAAATTGAAATTGATGGAAAGGTTGCTTCAATACTTGAAATCGGCATCGGATTTCAACCCGAAATTTCCGGATACGAAAATATATTTCTGTCGGGCGCAATGTACGGGCTGAAAAAATCGGAAATCGAAAAGAAGATTGACAAGATTATAGATATGTTCGGCTTCCCCGAATTTATCAACACACCTGTAAAGTATTACTCGTCAGGAATGTATATGCGCCTTGCCTTCTCCGTCATCGTCAACATCGAAGCCGACATTTATCTGTTCGACGAGGTAACAAGCGTTGGTGACACAGAATTCCGCACAAAAGTAACCCAAGAAATACTACGTTTGAAAAGCCAAAAGGCGACGATACTTGTTGTCACACACACACCCGCATTGTTTGCAAAAATAAGTGACAAATTCGTAATCTTCGACAAAGGAAAAATTAACATTTCCAAGACAGCACAAAGCGCAATAACGAATCCAAAAGACAATCCTCTGCATATAAGTTTCGATACGCTAAAACAAATAAAGGAAACCTATACCTCAGAAATTGACTTCGACTTGTTGGAAATCGACATAATAACCTCAGCCACAGAACTTAGCAAATTATTTGACACAAACATCGGACTAAAGGCTAACTTCAAATACAAATCTATCAGCGAATTTACATTTGTTTTATCTATTTCCAACCAAACAGGAAACATAATAACCTCAGCAAGTGCAGATTTGCACCCCGAAGAAGCTGATAACAAAACAATCACCTTTGAAATACCAAGCGGACATCTTAGACCATCGCCTATCAGTCTGAACGTTGATATTATTGACAATCAAGGAAAAACATTAATTTCTTATCCCAACATAGCCAATGTGCCGTTTACAGAAAACATAGCACGTTCGGGTTACGTGAACATCCCTATAAAGGTAGAAGTAGAATAACTACTATTGCTGTCCGCTAAAGATAAATAATGCATCGACAATTCTCATATTATCAATTAGTTATACCGCCCACAAAAAAAAGGAATCGTCATTTCGGAAGCTAGTCGAAACACGCGATACAGAATGGAGAGCGTTGTGAAGACTGCTATCCGTAATCTCCTACAATATTACATACAAATAAAGGAGATTCCGTATAAGTGAACTCACAAGCAACGTTCCTTATGCTGTTCGTTCTACTTTACGGAATGACGGTATGGTTTAGAACAATGCCCTAACCTCTTTCTTCAGAAGTTCCAAGGCTTCCTGAGTAGGTGACTTCTCGATTTCAATCAGTTTTTCGAATACCGCCTGACTGTAAACCATAGCATTGTCCATCGAGTTCAAGCCGTGGAGACACATATTCAGCATCTGAATCGTTCTCTCCTTTGCATTACGGGTTGCTTCCCACGCCTCGGTCGAAACATACAACTGCTGAGAAAGGTTGTGCTCGAATTCTGCCCTAATCGTAATCAGCATCTGCCTGTGAAGCTCCTGAACCGTCATGTTCGGTGTCTGCAAACGTACAATCACGCTGTTCGGAGAAATACGTTCCAAGAAAAGAATTATCCTCTCGTATGCCTGCAAACGAAGCGGAGTTATCGTCTTCTGGTTTTCAAGAATTATCTGTATCTTTCTGGCTTCCAAGTCCTTTTTCAGCATTTGCCTTATTACTAATATTGCTGTGACGGCCACAACAACGGCTGGAATCGTTACTAAGAGAATCTGTGAAATCATTTTCTAAAACATCATTTTTTATGTATGCAATATTAAGAAATTTAATTTAAAAGAGTTATCTTCGCAGACAATTTTTTTTAATTCAAACACAATGGAAAGAGTATCAAATAGATTACAAAAAATGGCTGTATCGGCAACGTTAGCAATGACAGCCAAGAGCCGTGAACTTCAGGCACAAGGTATTGATGTTGTTAACCTTAGCATCGGTGAGCCAGACTTCAACACTCCCGACTACATCAAGGAAGCAGCAAAGGAAGCTATCGACCAGAACTTCTCGCACTATCCGCCAGTTCCCGGTTACGAATCGCTGAGAAAAGCCGTTTGCACAAAGTTGAAACGCGAAAACAACCTCGACTACGAACCTGCACAGATAGTTGTCTCGACAGGAGCAAAGCACTCCATTATGAACACTTTGCTTTCGATTGTTGATCCGGGCGAAGAAGTCATAATCCCTGCTCCATACTGGGTTAGCTACATCGAAATGGTTCGTTTCTGCGAAGGTGTTCCCGTTGTTGTAAAGTGCAACATCGAATCGGATTTCAAGATGACAGCAGCACAACTCGAAAAGGCTCTCACACCAAAGACCAGAGCCATCATCATCTGCTCGCCATCGAACCCGACAGGAAGCCTCTACAGCAAGGCAGAATTGAAGGCTATTGCCGATGTTCTTGCAAAGCATCCAGAAGTTATCGTAATTTCCGATGAAATTTACGAACACATCAACTTCGTTGGAGAACACGAAAGCATTGCACAGTTTGACGACATCCGTCGCCGTTGCGTTATTATCAACGGTGTATCAAAGGGTTATGCAATGACTGGTTGGAGAATCGGTTTCATCGCAGCACCGCTTTGGATTGCAAAGGGCGTTACCAAGTTGCAGGGACAATTCACTTCTGGAGCCTGCTCAATTGCACAGAAGGCTGCAGAAGCCGCCCTCAACGCAGGCAACAGCGAATGTAAGAAGATGACCAAGATTTTCAAGAGCCGCCGCGACCTCGTTCTCGGTCTTTTGAAGGAAATCCCCGGACTGAAACTCAACACTCCGCAGGGTGCATTCTACATTTTCGCAGAAGTTTCCGCATTCTTGGGCAAAGAAGCCGAAGGCATGAAAATCAACACTTCCGATGACTTAGCAATGTACTTGCTTGAAAAGGCACACGTTGCAACTGTTGGCGGAATTTCGTTCGGTGCTCCAGAATGCTTGCGTCTCTCATACGCTACCAGCGACGACAGACTTATCGAAGCTGTAAAGCGCATGAAGGAAGCATTGGCAAAATTGAAGTAAAAAACAGCTCCCTGAGCGTAGTCGAAGGGGCGAAGTAAGCTGACTATCGTTCGACTTACATACCAAATCCCCGTGTGTTTCAGATCCTAAAACAAGTTCAGGATGACAAATGCACACGGGGGTTTGATTTACAAACAAAAAAGGCCTCGGAAATCCGAAGCCTTCTTACTTTTTAATCCGAATAATTATTCGCACTTAACACCAGCCTTCAAATTTGAATCGTAAGCTACACCTGCTGTTTCGTAATAATCCTGAAGTGCTGCGCAATTCTTATAAGGAGAGTCACCACCAACTTCAATTTCATCTTCGTATGTAACTTCATCATTCAAATAAGTCTTGCATGTGCATTTCTTTGTGCATGAAGACATTGCAAACAACAAACCAGCTGCTGCCAAAACTACTAATAACTTCTTCATTTTACTAAACTTTAAATTAAACAAATAAATTAACTATGCAAAAGTAAATAGATAATGCAGAAAAAACAAGAAAAAATTAAAAAAAGTATTAACAAAAAAAGGCCTCGTAAAATGCGAAGCCTTTGTGGTAACATTTTTTAACGACTACTTACATTCAAGACCTGTCTTATTTCCGTTGCTGTCGGTAACATAAGTATTCATGTCAGAGCACTTCTTGATGTCGGTATTGTCCTTATCCAATTCAACATCTTCTGCTGTAGCAACAACGTTGCCTCCCAAGAAAGTCTTGCAAGTACATTTCTTATCACATGACGACATTGCGAACAATAAGCCTGCAGCTGCCAAAATTACTAATAACTTCTTCATTTCTTATTACTTTAATTAAACATTACAATAAAATTACAAAATTAAATATCTAAAGCATTGCCTCTTCTTAATTTTTTGTTAAGGACAAAACGGCAAATCTTATTTACACCTGATGCCATCGCCAGAATTTTCGTTGTATCCCAGACCGATGCTATTGTAATAATTGTTGAGATCGGAACAATCCTTAAAGCTCAACCTATCAATTTCGTCCTGAGTATATACGCGCGGATTGGTATCGGTATTATTTCCTCCTGTCCACATCGAACAAGTACATTCCTTCTTAGCACACGAAGCAAGCATCATCAAAGATGCAAATCCTAACAAAATCAAATACTTTTTCATTTCAAATATCTTTTTTAATTAACTGCACTACTATTTTACCTTTCCTTAACTATCTTCACGGTCTTACAACCATTGCCGTTATAAACCTTCAGGAAATAAACACCGTCAACTTCGTTTGCAAAGGCATTGCCAAGCTCAACATGCTGCTCTGAAAAACTTTCGGAGAATAACATTCTACCCATCATGTCGTATGCTTCAACGGTAAAATCGCCGTCCATGCCTTCAACATCAAGCATCAAGTTGTCGTAAAACGGATTCGGATAAACCGACATTCCAACATTTTCGGTATGCACTTCGGATGGCTCATTCTGCCAATACTTTAAGTCATCAATGTATATCGTATTACCAAAACGGTTTTCACTTTGGATTATAAGACGGAAATTCTTTCCTTTGAGTTTCGATGCAGGCACAGTAAAAGTATGCTCTGTCCATTCGTTCAGAGTTGGCACAAAATTCTTTGGATTTTCTACATAATTAGTAACCAAGCCTGTACCAGAAAACGAATGTCCTATGCGCATGGTGTCGCCACAAGAAGTAGAATAGTAAAAGTTCAAAGCATCGGTATATGAATCAGAACTTTTGCCAGCAGCAGCCACCTTGAAAGAAATTTCGAGAGGCAAAGAATCATTTTCTATCACAATGTTTGGCATATACAACTTATTCTTCTTGCTTCCAACCCTCGAGTTCCTAATTTTCACTGACTTTCCAGTATATCCAACATTGGCCTGCATCCAACTGTCGTTTTTAGGTATCCACCAGCCTTCTTCATCTGTAGGATTTGGATTGTAGTTTTCTACATAGAAATCGTTTGCGCTATTGCCCGAAATAAGAGGGAAAGTTGTTGTTTCAAAATGCTCAGTGTAAGGAAGTTCATATCCTTCAAGCTTGTCATACACACGCAAAGTATTATCCCTTGTCAGCACACTGCCGTCAACACTGTTCTCTACATATAATTCAGAAGAAAACCTTCCGCCTTCATTATAAAGGACTGTCGGATTTTCCTCTACAGAAGTCGCAGGTTCGCCCCCCTCGAAGCTCCACATCCTATAGTCAATCGATGTAGTATTATAAGTATGGTCGTTGTAAGACACTGTTGCTCCGGAACATATCATGGACTTGCTCTGGCTGAAATCGGCTATGGGCGCACATTCCTCGTCAATGTAATCGTCGTCGGTACCTGTCGCAATCCTATTTGCCTGCGAACACAAGTTGTTTCTGTTCGACACATCAGAATTTAGCGTAGCCCTCATCACGGCAGCCTGACCATTTGTAAACATCCGATAGCAATAACTATAGTCCATGAAATTCTGAACATTATCAAGGCTTCCGCAGGTAACATCATTCAAAACACATGAAGTATGACCGATAGTATTCGGCGTATCTTCTATTCCATCGTCAATGTCGCAGTTGTCGGCCATGCCCGGCTCGTTTGTACTTCCCCACGGATGCGGCAAGTTCAGGTAGTGTCCTGCTTCATGTGTCAACGCCCTGCTGATATAATCATAAAGCAATATTATGCCGTCGCCACCTTCTGGAGCTGTTCCAGGATAGTACGAATAACCGGCAACACCGCTTTCACTCATCGCCCTTACAGTCCAAACATTCAAGTACTTGGAATTATCCCAGCTGCCAGCAATTTCCTTGGTTCTCTCATCACCGCTATTAGTTGCCGAAGAATAAGTACGCGTAACACCCATTGTGCAGTTTCCGTCAGGGTCTTTCCTTGCCAAACGAAACTCTATCTTAGTATCGGCTGCTATCGGCTTGAATTCCTCCTTTATCGATGCCGTATCGGCACGCATTTTCCTATAATCCTTGTTCATCTGTTCAACTGCAGCCTGAATTGCTGCGTACGAAATGTATTCGTCGCCATACTGATGTACAACATGAAAAACTACTGGAATAACATACACTTCATCGTCATTGCTCTTGGGATTCTGCCTAATGTACTCACGGACAAAATCGTTCAGCTTCGCCCTATCCAGCGCCACCTGAGGGTTACGCTTAACCAAATCTTCGTAAACAGAGTCTGTTCCACAATGGAACCAACCTTCCTCATGCTCCTGTGCCATCGATAAGAACGGCAATAAAAACAATATACCTATTAATAATATACTTCTTACCTTCATGTGAAAAATTTTTGCAAAGGAACAAAAAATATTTAAAAATTCAAGGCTTGGCTTTGCTGATTTAAAAATTTGATGATTCGATGATTTAATTTGCGTGGGAAAAAATCTATGTACGATCGCGCCATGACGCGATTCAATCAGAAACGCCGCAGGCATTGAAAGTACAGACGCAAAATTTTGCGTCTCAACAGAAACGGCGAAGCCATAGAAACCCAGAAACTTTTCTTATCTTTGCACTCCAATTTTAACAAGAAAATGGATTTCGACCTAATATCAGATTACAGACCTACAGGAGACCAGCCGCAGGCGATACAGGAACTTACCGACGGCTTATTCAGAGGTCAAAAACATCAAACTTTGCTTGGTGTAACTGGTAGCGGAAAAACCTTTACTATCGCAAATGTCATAAAGAATGTGGGGTGTCCCGTTCTGGTTCTTAGTCACAACAAGACTCTGGCGGCGCAACTGTACTCCGAGTTCAAGTCGTTCTTTCCGCGAAATGCCGTTGAATACTTCGTATCATACTACGACTACTACCAGCCCGAAGCATACCTGCCAACAACCGACACCTATATAGAGAAAGACCTCTCAATAAACGATGAAATTGAAAAGCTGCGGTTGAGTGCAACAAGCGCCCTGCTGTCGGGACGAAGCGATGTTATTGTTGTATGTTCTGTTTCATGCATATATGGCATCGGCAATCCTGAAGACTTCCATGCAAATACAATAAAAATTTCACGTGGCGACAACATTGGACGCGACAACCTGCTGAGAAAACTCGTTGACGGACTATATTTCCGCAGCGATATTGAGTTCAAGCGTGGAGCATTCAGAGTAAAGGGCGATACCGTTGATATTTTCCTTGCACACCACGACATTGGTCTTAGGGTAATTTTCTGGGACGACGAAATTGAGGTAATATATTCTTTCGAGCCATACACTGGCGAAAAGATAGAAGAACTGGAAACTGCCAACATTTATCCTGCAAACATATTTGTTACAACAAAGGACAAAACTATAGCGGCAGTGAAACAAATACAGGACGACCTTGTACTTCAGGCGGAATATTTTCGCAAAGAAGGCAAAAATCTTGAAGCAAAGCGCTTGGAGGAACGTGTTACATACGATCTTGAAATGATAAAGGAACTTGGATATTGCAGCGGAATAGAAAACTACTCCAGATATTTTGACGGTAGAAAACCCGGAGGTCGTCCATTTTGCCTGATCGATTACTTCCCCAAGAACTTCATTACTGTTATCGACGAGAGCCATGTTACAATTCCTCAGATTAGCGGAATGATTGGTGGTGACAGGTCACGCAAGGAAAACCTTGTTAACTATGGATTCAGACTTCCCGCAGCCATTGACAACAGACCGCTTACTCTTCCTGAATTTGAATCGATGGTTGACCGTGTCATATACGTAAGTGCAACTCCTGCCGATTATGAACTTAACAAAAGCGAAGGCGTAATAGTTGAACAAATTATCAGACCTACAGGGCTTCTCGACCCGATAATCGAAGTAAGACCTACAGAAAATCAGATTGACGACCTGATGGAAGAAATAAGAGTTAGGGCAGAGCGGGACGAAAGGATTCTCGTAACGACCCTTACAAAACGTATGGCCGAAGAACTTACCAAGTATTTCCATAAGTACGGAATACGGTGCGAATACATCCACTCAGATGTGGAGACCTTGGAAAGGGTGCGTATTCTGGCTGATCTGCGCAACGGACTATTCGACGTGCTCATTGGGGTAAACCTTTTGCGCGAAGGCTTAGACCTGCCCGAAGTTTCGCTAGTTGCAATAATTGATGCAGACAAAGAAGGTTTCTTGCGTTCAGAGCGCTCGCTTACTCAGACTGCAGGACGAGCCGCACGAAACATAAACGGAAAAGTAATAATGTATGCCGACAAGATTACTGGGTCAATGCAAAGAACAATAGATCAGACAAACTACCGCCGCGAAAAGCAGATGAAGTACAATATGGAGCATAATATAACGCCCAAGCAAATTGTAAAGTCAAATAATGCTAACGCATTGAACCATAAGTGCACAGACTATGACATTAACGTCGAATCGGAATTAAATGTTGCAGCGGATCCTGTTGTAGCATACATGAATAATACAGAACTGGAAAAAGCTATCAAGAACACAGAAAGACTCATGGACGCTGCATCGGCCCGACTTGATTTCCTTGAAGCCGCCAAATATAGAGATGAAATGTTTGCTTACAAGAAGGAACTTGAAAGAAGACGCGCGAATAAAACGCCAAACAATTAGTAATAAGGATATTACAATAAATTTCACAAGAACAAACATGCCTTGTTAATAAAATCAGCGATAAAAAGCGAAAAAAAAAGAAATCAAAAATTGTAGTTAAAAAAAAATTAATACCTTTGCATCTATTATTTAAGACACAAAATAGTTTTTGTATGAAAAGATTTAGTTTAGTGATAGTCATCTTGTTAGCAGCGCAATTCATATTTGCGCAGAATGCTTCTACAACAGTTTCTAACAAGGAAGCGATGACATACGGATTGAACTACATGAAGTCACAATTCCCGACAAGGGCAAATTTGACCATAAGTTCCTACGAACTTTTGAAGTCGGAAAACACTGGAAAAGACTGCTACCATGTATTCAACTTTGAAGAAGGCGGTTTCGTTATCGTATGTGCTGATTTAAGAGGAACACCAATCCTCGGATATTCGGATGAAGGCAGTTTCGATTTTGAAAACGGTGCTCCTGCTACCCAGGAATGGATTAAGCACTACATGCAACAGCTTGATGTAATTGAAGCAAAAAACATTGCAGTATCTGAAAAAAATATTGCCGCTTGGAATCCAACAGCAAAGCGTTCAATTGTCCGTGGTGTTAACGCATTGGTACAAACCAAATGGAATCAGAGCTATCCTTACAACATGCTTTGCCCGGAACATTCACAGGGTGATCACGGACATACATATACAGGATGTGTTGCAACAGCAATGGCTCAAGTTATGAAATATTGGAATTACCCACAGCATGGTGATGGAAAAATAACTTACTTCTGGGGGCAATGGGATACAATTAATTTGTCTGCAACTACATACGATTGGGAGAATATGCCAAACTCATATTCTTCATTTGGTGCTAACGCATGGAACGATGCTCAAAAGCAGGCTGTAGCTACATTGATGCTACATTGCGGTGTGTCGATCTTCATGGACTATGGATATGATGGTTCAGGAACTCAGACATACTATGTTGCAGATGCCTTGAGAAACAACTTCAAATATAGAAATGGTGTTAACTACAAGTATAGAGACAACGGTGGTACAACCGATGAAACTTTCGAACACTACTACGAAAACGATTCTATTTGGAGCAGGATGATAATTGAAGATCTTGACATGAATCGTCCTCTTATATATAGCGGTCACCCATCTTCAGGTGCAGGTCACGCTTGGGTATGCGACGGCTATAGAACCAACAACGAAGGTACAACAGAATTCCACATGAACTGGGGATGGGGTGGTGCTAACGATGGATATTACACAATCGACAACCTCAACACTCACGCTAGTGCAGGCGACGATGGCAGCAACAATTTCGTTTACGGACAGTGCGTAATATTTAATATCGCTGTTCCAGATTTGGAAGCTGCTCCTTACTGCATGAACAATCAAACAAATGTTTACGAAGAAGAACATTGGGACATAAACGACGGTAGCTACTCAAACTACTACAAGAAGAACACTAGCTGCGACTGGGTTATTAAGATTAATGACTACGAAACAGATACCGTTCTTTACTACTTCAACTATTTTGAATTAGAAGCAGGCGATGAAGTAAAGATTTATGCAGGCGAAGATGCTAACGGTCAATTGCTATACACATTCTACGAAGGCAACGAACCAGTAGACACTGTTAAGCATGTTGGCACACCTCTTTACATTCAATTCACTACAGATTCAGACGACCAAGCTAGAGGATGGGAATTGCACTACGAAGCAATGAGATATCCGTTTACAATCACAACGACAACCGTTGGTAATGGTGGAAGTGTAAATCCTGATGGCGTTAGACCAGTAATGAAGAATTCTACTTTGACAGTGACTATGACTCCAACTGAAGGTAATCATGTAAGCGAATTCACTATCGATGGCGTTTTGACAATAAAGGGCGCAGGCAAGAGCGAAGAAATTGCATATACCTTTACTAATATTAAGACAAGCCACACAATCGAAGTTAAGTTTGAACCGGTATCAGTTGATGAAGAAAGCATGAATGCGATTTCAGTATACCCGAATCCTAACAACGGTAAATTCAGCATCAATGTTGAAGAGAACGCTAAATCATACATTCTTTACGATATGAGTGGCCGCGTTCTGGAAGAAAGAGCAATAAATGGAGAGACAACTGTTGACTTCGATATGAATATTGCAGCCGGCACCTATTTCATTAAGGTTATTACCGACAACAACGTTGCTATCGAAAAAATTATTATTGAATAATAGATTCATTTCATAAAAAACGGCTTCATTTCGAGGCCGTTTTTTTTTGACTTATTCACAAACACTTATTGGTAAAACAATAAATATTTGAGCAAACAGTTAAAACATTAAATTTAAATTTGCAAAAGAAAATTTTGGTTCAAATGAATATTGCAGCAATAATACCGGCAAGATATGCCTCAACAAGGTTTCCTGGCAAACCATTGGTAAATATTAACGGAAAAACAATGGTACACAATGTATTCATTCAAGCTTCAAAAGTATTTGACACTGTTTATGTTGCAACAGATGATGAACGCATAGCCAATGAAATAGAAAGCTTTGGTGGAAAATATGTTATGACATCCAAAAAGCATAAGAGTGGAACCGACCGCTGCGCTGAAGCAATAACTAAAATAGAGGCAATAGAAGGACGGGAATTTGAAGTTGTCGTAAATATTCAAGGTGATGAACCATTCATAAAGACAGAACAGCTTGAAGAACTGAAAAAATGCTTCAAGAAAAAAAGAGTACAGATAGCAACACTTGTAAAGCCAATTAACAACAAAGAGGACATTTTCAATCCCAATAAGCCAAAAGTTGTAATATCGACCACAAACGAAGCAATATATTTCAGCCGTTCACCTATACCATATCTGCGTGGTCACAAAGAATCAACATGGATCACAAAGCATTTGTATTACAAACACATAGGATTATATGGGTATAGAAAGGACGTTCTATTGGAAATAACAAAGCTAGAACAAACACCTTTGGAATTAGCAGAAAGCCTAGAACAGCTCAGGTGGATTGAAAGCGGATACAAGATTAAGGTTGCTTTTACGGAACACGAAAGCATAAGCATTGACACTCCAAAGGATCTTGAAAAAATAAAGGAAGTAGGATTGCTGTAGAATGAAAATAGCTGTCAATACCCGTCTGCTCCAGAAAGGAAAACTAGAAGGAATCGGATGGTTTACATACGAAACATTGAAACGCATAACTGCGCAACATCCAGAACATCAATTCTTTTTCATTTTTGACAGGGAATATGACAAGGACTTTGTTTTTTCCAGCAATGTTACTCCAATAGTGCTACCACCTCCTACCCGACACCCTTTCCTATGGATTTTATGGTTCGAATATAGGATTCCTAAATTATTGAAAAAAATTGGTGCCGACATCTTTGTGTCAACAGACGGTTACATATCTTTGCGGACAGATATACCCCAAGTAGATGTTATCCACGACATAAACTTTGTACACAATCCTCAACAGCTTCCTAAACTTACAAGCTGGTACTACAACAAATACTTCGTAAAATTTGCGAGGAAAGCTACACTTATAGGCACAGTCTCAGAGTTTTCAAAAAAAGACATTTGCAGTACATACAATATCAAAGAAGATAAAGTAACAGTTTGTTACAACGGATCAAACGAAAAATATAAGCCGATACCAGAAACTGAGAAACAGGAAATTCGCAACAAATATAGTAATGGTAAAAAATTTTTCGTATTTGTTGGAGCGTTAAGTCCGCGTAAAAACGTTGATGGTCTGCTACAATCGTTTGAGATTTTTAAAGACCGATATGACTTTGATATTAACCTTGTAATTGTAGGCGGTTCGTTACACAAGACAGAAGCAATAGAAAAGGTTCACTCAGAAATGAAGCACAAGGACAATGTCATTTTCACAGGAAGGCTTGAAAACGATGAGTTGTGCAAAGTAATGGCAGCATCTGAATGTCTCACATATATACCTCATTTTGAAGGATTTGGCATACCTCTACTCGAAGCCATGTACGCTGAAACCGCAATCATTAGCGGAAATGCGACATCGTTGCCCGAAGTAGTTGGAGACGCAGCTCTTCTATGTTCTTCTACAGACTACAAGACTGTAGCTGAAAATATGTACCGAATATGCTCCGATAATGATTTAAGGGAAAGCCTGATAGACAGAGGCAGACAACAGCGCGAAAAATTTTCGTGGCAACAAACATCCGAACGGCTTTGGATTTGCATTGAGAAAGCGTTGAATATAAAAATGTAATTATGCTAAAAACATTTTTCAAGGAAAACACAATTGAAGCAGGATGCGACGAAGCAGGACGAGGTTGCCTTGCAGGTCCTGTATTTGCAGCATCTGTCATTTTGCCACCCGACTACAAAAACGATATGCTCAATGACTCCAAACAATTGTCGGAAAAAAAACGTGATGCCCTTAGAGTAGAAATAGAACGCGATGCAATTTCATTCTGTGTAGCATCAATGGACAACAACGAAATCGACCAGATAAACATCCTAAAAGCATCAATATTATCAATGCACAAGGCTGTTTCTGGTCTGAAAGTAAAGCCACAACTACTTCTTATAGATGGAAATAAGTTTATTTCATACGAAAATATCCCACACAAGTGCATAATAAAAGGTGACGCTACATATATGTCGATAGCCGCGGCATCAATACTAGCAAAAACCTACAGGGATGAATTCATGTACCGCATTGCCAAAGAATTTCCAGAATATCATTGGGAACAAAACAAGGGATACCCGACAAAATTGCACAGAAAGGCAATCGAAGAATATGGAATAACTAAATATCATAGACTTACATATAGACTTACAGATACACAATTAAGTTTATTCCAATAGCAATAAAATCCAAATAAAAACTATTTTTGTAAAAAATATAATATGAAAAAGTTAGTAGCAATATTTGTCCTAATCGCTTGCAGTACAATAGCAATGGCGCAGGCAGAAGTTCACGGCCCAAACGATCCGAATTTCTCTATGAAATGTAAGACTGGCCAGTATCTTAAATACACGATCACATCCAAAGAAAGTCCATATACAGTGACTGTTAATGGAATTAAGGGGGATATTGAAAATGTCAAGAAACTAGAAATTCCCGCAACGGTGCATTACAGGAATACCGATTTTGAAGTAACTGTCATCAACAAAGGTGCATTTGCAAACATAAGCACACTAACATCGGTAACTATTCCAAAAACAGTAAAAATAATAAAGGCTGATGCCTTCAAGAACTGTTCTGCACTGAAATCTGTAAAAATTGGCGGCACAATTGAACATTGCTACGAAAACGCATTTTCTGGTACAGCCATCGCCAAACCGATATACACAGGCAAAAACCTTGTGTACTATCCTTCTAGCATGACAGAATACAAAATCAACGAAGGTACAGAAACCATACTTGAATATGCATTCGGCAACTGCAAGGAAATGACATCAATAGTAATTCCTGCATCTGTAAAAAAAGTTTTCACTACCTCGTTTTCAAATTGCGACAAGCTGTCAACCATTGTCGTTGCCGACGGAAACAAAACCTACGACAGCCGCAACAATTGCAATGCAATTGTCAATACATCTGAAAACAAGATTGCCCTCGGATGCAGCAACTCTATAATTTCCAACGGAATAAAAATCATTGGAAGAAATGCATTTGCCAACATTCCACTACAAAAAATTGACATTCCGAATACCGTTACCGCTATCGAAGATTCTGCATTCTTCAATTGCAATCTTACAGCTGTAACTATTCCAGAATCGATAACAGAAATAGGAGCAAGTGCATTTAATAAAAACAAAAAGTTAGCGGTAGTTAATTTCAACGCAATCAATTGCAAACCATTAAACAAAGATTATCCAGCATTCACACAGTGCCAGTCGCTAACATCTGTAATCTTCGGTAACAAAGTTGAAATCGTACCAGCATTCTCATTCATGAACTGCGAAGAATTAAGATACGCTACATTGTCAAATTCTGTTGTAAAAATTGGCGACAAGGCATTTTATGAATGTAAAATGCTATCATACCTAGAGCTGCCTAATTCAGTAGAGAATATTGGGTTACAAGCATTTTACGAATCTGGCATTACTGAACCAGTACATTCAGAACATCTATTTGCATATTTCCCGACCAACTACGCCACAGAATATTCTATTCCAGAAGGAATCAAAACAATAGCCCAGAGAGCATTCCACTATGCCGGCAACCTGAAATCTGTTACAATTCCAAACAGCGTAACAAAAATTGAAGAATTTGCATTTTCCGAATGTAATGAACTAGAAACTGTTGCCATGTCAAACTCGCTTGAAACAATGGAAACTGGCGCATTCAAGTATAGCATAAAACTAAAATCAATAAATCTGCCAACAACATTAAAAACCATTGATGTAGAAATTTTCATGGGATGTGCAAGCTTGGAAAACATTGTAATTCCAAATTCCGTTACAGACATAAAAAAACAGGCGTTCTACGACTCAGGAGTAAAATACATAACCCTGCCTAAATCGCTTAATAGCATCTATGTTACAGCATTACGCGAATGTCTAAACCTAAAGTGCATATACATTCCCAGAGGCAGCATGTCACATTTCAAGCAGATAATGGAACCGGAATTCCATAGCAAACTGAAAGAAAAATAAGCATCAATACCAAGGTGTTAAAGCTCGTATTTCTTTAGCATTATATAACTGATATTAAGCATATTAAAAATGGAAGTCATTTAACTTCCATTTTTTTGTTTGCAGAAGTCAAAACGTCGGGGTTGTGAACAATTTTTTTCATAATTTTGCGTTTCCATAACGATTGCTGTAAATAATTAACAATGAAAAGGTTGCTATTACTTATACTTTGTACATTTGCCTTAATTCAGGCAATGTCACAAAACTATGCAATTACCTATTCAGAAGAAAATGATGGCACCCGCATTGATTTCAGGCTCAACGAATACAGCAGCAATCAAATTACAACAGCAACAGACACTTTTACTGTAATTAATATTGGAAACAAAACATTCCTTGAAAAAAAAGGTTGGCCAGAATTGCCATTCATAAGTATAACCTCAAGAATATCCGATTATGATATAATTATAATTGACACAAGCAAGGCCTCATTCCACGATATTCATGTTGACTTTCCTATATTACCATCCCGCGGAACAATATATCGCAACCAGAACCCAGATTCAATTCCTTACATAATATCACCAGAATCGAAAATTGATAACTTTTTTCCTGAAGAAAACATAGTTGTTGAGAACCCATTTTACTTCCTGAAGGAGAAAAAAGTAAATATAAGGATATTTCCTTTCCAATATAATCCTGAAAGTCAAATTTTGAGAATATACGACAGACTTTCAATAAAAATAGTACGGAAAAACATGCGCGAAGCTATGCCATTACCAAATTACGACTACGGCGACATCCTTGTTCTCACCCCTGAAAGATACGACAGTGTGATAGCCCCATATATAAGGTGGAAACGCGAAATAGGCTATAATGTAAATGTACAATACTGTGACTCTGCAGAGAATGCAAGAACAAGGATAGCTCAAGCGTACAGCCAGAATCCAAATTTGCTATATATTCAAATTGTTGGCGACTGGAACGACATTCAATCGGACGAACTTGGCACAGAAACCTGCTACGAATGCCCTACCGACCCTGCATTAGGGTGCGTATCAGGCAGCGACTATTACCCAGACCTTGCAATAAGCAGATTTTCATGTTCAAACGCAGAAGAACTGGCAATACAAGTACGAAAAAGCATCAACTACGAAAAGAATCCCAACATTTGTCACGACTGGTACGAAAAATTCATCGGAATTGGTTCTGGAGAAGGTCCTGGCGACGACGATGAACTTGACTACGAACATATAGCCAAAATTTATGACAATAAGCTTTCTAATTTTACATATAATGTCCACTCGCAAAACTACGATGCCGGAACAAATGTTTCATCGAACGTACTATCGACCAGCATAAACCTTGGAGCTTCAAGTATAGCATATTGTGGACATGGCAGCGGTTCCTATTGGCTAACCGGCAGTTACGGAAGTTCAAGTGTGACGTCAAGCAGCAACGAGGATAAACTTCCATTTGTTGTTTCAGTCGCTTGTAGAAACGGAGCTTACCACAGCGAAGACTGCTTTGCCGAAAAATGGCTAAAAGCCAAGCATGGCGGGGCTGTCGCAACCCTCATGTCAAGCATAAGCCAACCATGGAATCCTCCAATGCGCGGACAAGACTACTTTTACGACATCCTTTCAGGAGGATACGACTATGACAGCGATTCAACAAGCTACGGTATTAGCACTAACGAACAATGCACACACTGGGGAACAATAATACTCAATGCATTCTATCTAATGCTGTGCGAATCTGCACAGATTAGTGACATAGAAACCGTAAAAACATGGATAAGTTTCGGTGATGCATCGTTGCAGCTACGTACAAAGACTCCCGAGAAAATCGAATCATCAACAAATATTGCAATCGAAGGAAATGTATACAGCACCACAATATCTGCAAATGGAACGCCAGTCAGAAATGCACTTGTATGTATATCACAAGACGGCAACTACTACAAAGGTTTTACAAACTCAAGGGGGATTGCCAATATTGGACATGAGCTGCACAAAGGAAAGGCTTTGTTAGTTGTTACAGCATTCAATACCACAACTATATACGATAGCATTCCGGTAATAGAATCGGGAAAACCTCACATTGAAATTGCTGATTTTTCACCAAAAACAATAAATTCAGGAACAAGCACAAATATTACTGTCCAGATCAAAAATCATGGTGACACTCAATCAGACAGCATAAAGATGAGAATATTTTGCGACGATGAGCTTCTTGAAATTAATGCAGATTCCGCTGTCTATGCACCATTGCAATCAAATGAAACTGCAGTAAACAGCAATTTCAATATTAGTGTGTCAAACAGGGCACAATACGGACATAGTTTCGATTTTATTGCCACTATCGAATACAACGACACTACACAGGAACGACATTTTTCCATATTACAGAATGGACAGGATTGCTATGCTCCAGATCTCATTACAGCACAATGTTCAGGTGACAGTTGCGCCATAAATTGGAACAACTATACCATAAAGCGGTATACTATTTTCGACAACTTCGATGACACGGAAACCTATCCTCCATTCACAATAAATCCGGAAGGAAATGAAGGTTGGACATACATTGACGGCGACGATTCGCAAACTGGAGTAATATCTGGTTATACATTCATGAACAACCGCGAAAAAATGGCGTACATCGTTTTCGATCCAGAAAAAGTCTATTCAGAGGATTCCAATCTAGGCACACAGATACATCCTCATTCAGGAAAGCAATTCCTTGCTAGCATAAGAAGCGCATCGTTGACAACAAACGACTGGATTTTCAGCAGAGAACTAGACTTCATAGGCGACTTCGAGTTCTCATTTTATGTACGCGGAAGCAATCTGCAGAACTATTGGGAGACAATGGAAGTATATTATATGGCAACGGATACTATGATAAGACTAGATTCATGTACAGTAAGAGGCTCGTCAGATCCAGACAACTGGACTTACAAGACATACTCTGTTCCCGATTCGGCCAGATATGTAGCAATAAGGAACTTATCGCACAATAAAAACTTCCTTTGCATCGACGATATAAAAATATCAGGCTATAAGATTTATCCGATAAACTCCATAAGAATATATGACAACGAAAACCTTATAGAATCCGGAATTTCGGAAACACCATACACAATAAGCAACCTCGAAAATGGAGGACATTGCTTCGTAATACGTCCAGAATGTGATCCAAACTTGTATACAGATACAACAATATGTATTAGCGTAACATACGAAATCTGTGAGATGCCAGAAAATGTAGAATGTTATATTTTACCCGGTTATGATTCTCTAACATGGACTCCGGCCAGCAATGCAATCAGTTACAACATATATTTAGACGAGCAGCTAATTGGAAATACAACTGATACAACATTTGTTGCCAGCCAATATGAAAGCAACGTTCATGCATATTATGTATCAAGCATCTGCAGTTCTAGTGAATCAGACAAAACCGAAGCTCAGACCATACTTGTCGGCATGACGGAATATGGAAGCGAAACATACAGGATTTTCCCAAATCCTACAAACGACATAATAATCGTAGATGGTCATTTCGACGAACAGCCATGCGAATATTCGGTTTGCGACATCTGCGGAAGAATTATAGTTCAAGGAAAACTTTCCAACGAAGCAAATACTTTGAACTTGCGAGATTTTCCTGACGGAATGTATATTCTTAGCATTTTTTCAGGAAGTACTACACACAAACATAAGATTATCAAGCAGTAATACCGCATGAATGGAGTAGCAAACAAAACAGCAATATCGGTAACGAACAAAGAAATCTGGCAAATTTCATATCCAATAATATTCGGAAATCTTGCACAGACCATAATGGTATTTGTCAACACCGTATTCATCGGACATGTTGGCAACGTGGAACTAGGAGCTGTAATGCTAGGTGGAATATACTACTTGGTGTTTACCGCATTGGCAATGGGATTTGCGATAGGTGTACAAATAATTATTGCAAGGCGCCTTGGCGAACAAAATTTCAGACAAATTGGAGTTGTATTTGAACATGGACTTCTGTTTACAGTATTACTAGGCATAACCTTATGGTTGATAATGCATTTCTTTTCCAATTACCTACTAAATCTAATTATAGATTCGCCAAATGTTTACGATGCAGCCATTAAATTTATAAACTACAGGCACTACGGAATTGTAATAGTATGCATAAACTATTTGTTTAGGTCGTTGTACATAGGGCTGTCAAACACAAAAATCATAACCTACACTACCATATTAATGGCTGCCGTAAATATTTTCCTAGATTATTCATTGATATTCGGAAACTTAGGGTTCCCAGAGATGGGTATAGAAGGCGCTGGACTTTCGTCGGTATGTGCAGAATTATCGGCTCTACTTCTTTTCATTCTCTACACACTAAAAAAGATACCATTCCGCAAATACGCTCTTTTCGAGTTCGGCAAAATTGAGCTTTCGCTTTTAAAATCAGTACTGAAATTAGCATTCCCAACTATGCTTCAACGCCTTATGTCATTTGGACTTTGGTTTGTTTTCTTCGCCATGATAGAGCATACAGGAGAATTGCCAATTGCCGTGTCGGGCATAGTCAGGAGCGTATATATGCTTGTTACAATACCTGTTTTCGCATTTAGTGCGACTTCCAATACTCTTACAAGCCGACTAATTGGTGCCAACAAGCAGGAAGAAATACCACGCACACTGATAAAAATTGCCAGAATGAGCCTTACGACAATTATTCCGCTTGTCGTAATTTGCGCATGTATACCACAATACATTGCACGGATATACACCGATGATATTACTTTGGCACTCAATTCGGCAAGCACAATATACGTCATTCTAGTAGCAACACTTGTATTAGCCCCAGCAATGATATATTTTGAGTTCATTTCTGGCACTGGGCATACATTCTCTGCATTGCTGCTTGAAGCCGGTGTACTGGTAGTTTACGTAATATACCTATACATGACATCCAGTGTATGGAACTTGTGTACAGAATGGATATGGAGTACCGAAATAATCTATGGTTCGCTGCTGCTTGTTACTTCAATAGCCTACATGAAGTATGCAAAATGGAGAAAATAAGATTTATATCTCTACTCTATCATAACGAAGATTCTATCCAGACAAGTATATCCGAATAAACTTCTTCCTTATTTATTTCATTAAGAATTTCGTGTCTGGCATCTGAATATAGCTTATAGCTTATATTCTTAATATTCAAATATTTATAATAATCTATTGCAGAAAGTACTCCTACGCCTGAATTTCCTACCGGATCCTTGTCCCCAGATACAAAAAACATCTTTAAGTTCTTGTCTATCAAACTTCCAGAAGATCGCTTATTTATATATATTAAACCTGAAAAGAAAGCCCTGTAGAATGAATTTGAAAACATTCCCCCACAAAGATCATCGTCAATATATCTCTTAACCTGCGAATCATCTCTGGAAAGCCACTGATACGGCGACTGATAGCCTTTATTATAACCGCCGAAAGACAATTTGTCAAGTAATTTAGCCTTGGAAGTCACACCCTCAAAAGTACAAGCCATAGTTGCAATAAATTTTCCGAACCGAAGCACTGCAGTTGGATTAGTTCCGGAACCACTAATTATTACACCTGCAAGTTCTGAACTATAGAGAGTTATGAAAGTTCTTGCAAGAAATGACCCCATACTATGACCTAACACAAAAAATGGAACATCTGGGAACTTGGACTGCGCAATATCCTTCAATTGCTTTAAGTCAGAAATAATACGCCACCATTCGTCGCTATGATACCAAACGCCATAATCCTTGGGAGATGCAATAGACTTTCCATGTCCTCGATGATCGCTAACATAAACGGCTATGCCATTATCATTCAAATACCCAGCGAAATCTGCATATCTTGCTGAATGTTCTGCCATACCATGAAAAATCTGCAATATAGCACGCGGTTTTGTATCGGGAAGAAAAACTCTGTAAAAAATATCTATTCCATCCTTTGACTTGAATGTATGTTCCTCTGCTTTCATAACATAAATATTAGCATCAACGACTATTCCCTATTATATTTCAACAGTTTAAGGCTATCACCATCAAATACTGCATACGTAAAATTGAAAAGCCAATCACCAACATTGGTAAACATGGACTTATCGCTAAGATTATACTGGTAAGGAATATGGCGATGTCCGAAAATAAAATTGTCAACATGTTTTTTTTCAAGCACCTCACGCGAATACATGACAAGAAATTCCTTTTCGTAGTCGGGAGTTTCGGGAAGATCGTGCTTTAGGCGGCTGCGATGCGAACACCACAGAGCCAACCTGCAACCCCAGTCGGGATGTATCCACTTGAACATGAATTGGAAAAATCGGTTATGGAACATCCATTTCATCATGTTGTACTTGCGGTCATATTTGCCAAGTCCATCGCCATGAGCGATATAGAACAACTTTCCTCCCATCTCGCGTTCCTCAGGCACCCTATACAATTCTGCTCCTATAGTCTTTGGCAGATAATCGAAAACCCACATGTCGTGATTGCCTGTGAAATATTTTATCTTAACACCGCTATCGGAAAGTTCACGCAATTTGGCAAGCACCGACACGAATCCGCGCGGCACAACATAGCTATATTCAAACCAGAAATCAAAAATATCGCCAAGCAGGTAAAGTTCTGACGCATCGCTTTTTATCTTGTCAAGCCAACTGACGAAAAGGTTCTCCCTATATTCGGAAGAAAACTGGCTGTCAACGCCAAAATGTGCATCTGAAACAAAATATATCTTAGTGCGTTCCAAAGTATTCTGCTAATTATTTACAAAAATAAATATTTTTTTTCAATTCTTAAAAACCTCAACAAATCAGCCGTGCTTATATATATCCCCGAAAACAGTTTCTATATAAAGTACATAGAAAACATTTCGGTTCTTACGGAATCCAATAAAAGGCAGGTAGTTGCCAGATGCACGAAATGCCAACAAGGTTACATCCGGAGTTACAATTTTGGACAAATCAGGTTTTATTATGCTACGCGGTATTTTTTCCATACCCAGTCCATGCCGTGAAGAATTTTCCGCACCTTTCCAACCAAGTTCTGAAATTCCTTTCAACCTAAATAGAAAATCCCTAAAAAACCTTGCGTCCTTACAATCTTCTATCGATTTATCCTGCAAATATTTGAAAGAAAAGATTGGTTCGTCATAAAAGTTTATATCAATACCATCCGGAACTGGCAGAGGATTGATAATAAACTCATTATCTTGCTTTTTCTTTGATGTTGTCATTTTAGCCGAGTCAAAAAGAACTTTCTTATTGTCTCCTTGTCAATAACGCTTCCTACGCCAACCTGTACACTATTCCATGGTGCTTCGTTATGTGTCATTTCCATAAGACCAACAGCCGAGTATGCAGAATAAACACGATAGACTTCGTCAAACAAGCGTTCCTCAACATCTTGCAACCTTATTATATTTGAACAATCGACATTCTCAATTCCTCTTTTGCCGTAGTCCTTGAATTCATCATAAACCCTTTGTACGACAGGACCATACATCCATGCTTCAATTTCATCGTTGAATAATGGCTCATTAAAATATGCAAGATGAAACCCTTGCTCATAATACAGCAATTTCTGGAGTTTCATGTTGGACACCAACTCCCCGTTTTCATCTTCTATTCCTTTGCTAATTATTTTCTTAGCTATTTCAATAACATCGTATGTCATATAGAACCATTTTTCGCAAAAATACACAAATTTTACATTTTGCGAAGATTTCCAACTATCATTTTTTACAGGATTTTATGAAGATTGCTTCACTTATCCCATCACCTCCGCCACCGCTTCTTTCACTGCATTAACAACAATTTGCATCTGCTCGTCGGTAAGGTCATAATAGACAGGAAGGCTGATTTCGCACTTGTAGTTGTCGTATGCCTGCGGATAGTCGGACATCCTGTAGCCCAATCCGCTGTAGAACGATAGCAATGGCAACGGCTGAAAATGCACATTTACAGACACTTCCTTGCCATTTATCCTACGAATAATCTCGTTGCGCTGTTCCTCGCTTGCCTCTTTCACACGAAGCGTATAAACATGGTACGAAGTACGCTTGTCTGCCGTCTCGTAAACAGGCAAAACAAACCTTGCATCACCCTTGAATTGAGCTGTGTAGAAATCAAATATCTTCTTCCTCTTTACAAGTGTATCATCATCGTAACGAGCGAGTTCCACTAGCCCCATCGAAGCCATAATGTCGGTCATGTTCATCTTGAAGCCGGCAGTAATGACATCGTACTTCCAATTGCCCTTGGTCTTTGCAAGAGCATCCTTGTTCTGTCCATGCAGTGACAGTACGCACAAGAACTTGTAAATCTCGTCATTGTCAAATGGTTCTGGCAGATTGAATATCACCGCGCCACCTTCTGCTGTAGTCAAATTCTTGACTGCGTGGAACGAAAATACGGTAACATCTGTCAACGAACCAGTATGTTTGCCCTTGTACAACGCACCAATCGAATGCGACGAGTCGGCAAGAACCATAATTCTGCCTAGTTGCTTCTGAATTTCGTTGTTAGGTGTAAACTTGCGCCTTATACCATCTTCGTCTACAAGCGACATTATCTCATCGTAGTCGCAAGGCATACCAGCAATGTCAACCGGCATTATAACCTTTGTACGGTCGTTAATTGCTGCTCGAATTTTCTCCACATCAATGTCAAAGTCATCTCCTTTGACATCAACCATTACCGGCTTTGCCCCACAATGAACAACCACATTTGCAGTTGCACAATAGGTATACGCAGGAACAATCACCTCATCGCCGTATGTAACACCAAACCACCGCAAGGCAATTTCAAGTCCAGCCGTGGCAGAATTAACGCAAAGAGTTGACTTTCCACCAGTATATTCGGTGAGACGTTTCTCAAAAAGTTTAGTCTTGGGACCTGTCGTTATCCATCCCGACTTCAAAGTATCAACGACTTCTGCAATAATCTTATCGTCGATGCGTGGAGGTGAAAAAGGTATCATTTGATTCTAAATTTTATCCAAAAAACAAATATGCAACAAAAATTGCAGCTATGATTCCTGCCAGATCGGCAATAAGGCCAGCAACAACGGCATAGCGCGTCTGACGGATTCCGACAGAACCGAAATAAACAGCAAGAATATAGAATGTGGTATCTGTAGCTCCCTGAAAAGTACATGCCAACCTGCCCACAAAAGAATCGGCGCCATGAACAGTCATTGCATCAACCATCAATCCGCGCGCTCCGCCACCGCTTAGAGGCTTCATAAAGGCAACAGGCAGAGCATCGACAAAATCAGTAGGCATACCGCATTTTTCGAAGCACCATCCGATGCCATACAACAACGCATCCATAGCTCCCGAAGCACGGAAAACACCTATTCCGACAAGAATAGCTATCAAGAACGGGACAATCTTTATTGCTGTTGAAAAACCTTCCTTTGCGCCCTCGATAAAAGAATCGTAAACATTGACCTTATGCTTAAGAGCAAGAACTATAAAACTGACAATCAATGAGAAAAGTATTATATTAGATACCAACTGAGCCACCGCGTTCTGCGAATCAGCACTCAACAAGGTAAATCCCCAAATTGCAAAAGAAAGCAAAAGCGTAAGACCACCGAGATACAACAATATTTCTTTCTGGAAAAGGTTGATTTTCTGCCACAGCGACACAGTTATAATTCCGACAAGCGTACTAACAAAAGTGCTTATAAGTATGGGCAGAAAAATATCGGACGGATCGGCAGCACCAAGCTGTGCCCTATACACCATTATGCTGATTGGAATTATTGTAAGTCCTGACGTATTGAGCACAAGGAACATTATCATCGAGTTGGAGGCTCGATCCTTGTTCGGATTCAACTCCTGCAATTCCTTCATAGCCTTAAGGCCAAGAGGCGTAGCTGCATTGTCAAGACCAAGCATATTGGCAGCTATGTTCATAACCATAGAACCATGTACCGGATGGTTTTTGGGAACATCGGGGAAAAGTCTGTTAAACAATGGGGAAACTCCTTTCGACAACAAGTTTACAGCTCCGCCTTTCTCCCCTATCTTCATTATTCCCAGCCAAAGGGTCATAACTCCAGTAAGACCAATGGAAAGCTCAAAGCCTAATTTTGCATTATCGAAAGTACTGCCTACAATATTAGAAAAAACTTCCATATCGCCAAAGCAGGCACACTTCACAACAGCCACTACAAAAGCAATTAGGAAAAACGCTATCCAAATATAGTTAAGAACCATCTGCGTATAATTAACATGCAAAGGTAAAACTTATGGATAAAGAATTTCTTAGCGAAGAAAAAGAGTTTTTAAACGGTTATTGTTAAAAAGGATCTGTTTACCTGACAAATACAGGACGTACCGGCAACCCCACGTAACGATATACATACATATTCGTATGGAATTCGTTAGTTTGCTCAAATTGAATATACATCGCCTCACTATCATCAAAGTCCATATTATGAGCGAGCTGACACAACCAATAATATCCGCCTAATCCAAAACCGCTTGGATAGTCATCTCTGAGCTTGCCTATGGCAGGAAGAAATATACTATTGCCATTGGGACCAGTAACCTTCATTCCAGTTACGCCATTGATAGTTGTCCATGTGTGCGTACAATTATTGTCCAATTCATTAAAATCGCCACCTGTTGGCATGTGCCAACCAGCGCCCCAGTTTACCGCAGCGGCATCATCTTCAGAGTCAAGTATTTGATCTGTAAAAAATGAATATTTGGTAAAATCGCTTCCGTCATAATATTTATAATTAGCCAAAGTGTAATTTTCCTTTGCTTGAGTTTCGCCCCACGCGAAATAATCGCCACCGTCGATTGGATTAAGCGCCCCAATATTGCAAGAAGCCCACATCAATCCGCTTGGCAGACCTAGGTCAACAAAATAGTGTCCCTCCAATGTTCCCGATGCAACCATCCATTGCGCATAAAGCGTAATACTTGCCTCCAAGGTCATTTCCTGCGCATTTGAATAAGGAGTTCCAGTTCCATCAGCAGATGTGTTCCACCCTATAAACTCGTGATTTTCCCAAGTAAACGCATTGTCTGTCAGCAACTGGGCTAAACCATTTGCAAAAGTCTGAGCCTGCATAGTTCCTGTTCCGCCGTTTGCATCAAAAGTTACCATTATCTGAGTTGAAGGTGTCGGATAAACACAAGTTCCATTATCCTTTTTTGCCTTCGAATCATAATTCATAGCATTGGGATCGGTACAGCCTTCCTTCTGGCATCCAGCAATAACAAACATTATTACAATAGCAATCGTAACAAACAGATTTATTCTCATAACACTTAATTTTAATTGTTTAAAACGCACAAATTTATACTTAAATAAAAATCAAAAAAGTTTTCTATTCTTCGCAATACTGATAATACATCTCGGCTGCTTCACGCGACTTGCCAGTTGCCGCCCTGCGCCAATAAAAGCAAGCCTTGTCGTGAGACGCACGATTGTACCAGCACATTCCCATCATATAGTTCAGACGGGCATCGTCTGGCATAATATCAAGAGCCATTGCAAAATCGTATGATGCCAACTCCCACATGTCGTAGCCATAATACAACTCCCCGCGCATCCTGAAATACTCGGCATTGGATTGATTTTGTTCAATCAGCTGCGACACTTCAACGAGCGCATCATCCTTGTATTCAGCAAACAAAGCCAATCGCGAATCTAAGAACAATGCTTTTTCGTTGTCGGGAAAACATTGCAGATAACGGCCTGTATATCGCCGAGCTTCAAGGTATTTCTTCTGCTGCATGCAGACTTCGGCAAAATCAAGAAGGTTTTCGGCATTGTAGCGGTCGACCGCAAGAAGCAACTTGCCAGTCTCGTAGGCTGCCGCATAATTGCCAGATGCTTTCTGTATGGCAAACCGCAAGGCAACAACATCCTTATCGCGCGAATTGGCAAGCTCGGCATGTTTCATTGCCTGCGAATAATTTTCCATTCCCAAATATGCCTTGGCGTACAAATAATTGAGCCTCGACGACTTGGAATTTGTCATAGCATCAAGAATTTCGAGTGCATAGTCGTAATGCCGCTGCGAAATGTTGTATTCAGCATCAGCAAAAGCCTCGACTGACTTTGAATAACGCGGTATTTCCCAAAATTCACGCCATTCGGCAGTGCGGTTGATGTTTTCAAACTCATTGCAACGAATTATCTGCGAATAGGTTCTTGCGTTTTTGCCAGAAAGATGTTTCCCAAGATATTCAACCGACTCCTCAGCGAAGCCCATTCCTGCATAAATCTTCGCCATACGGAATTGAGCCTCAGATGGATTCATCTTTTCCAGCTTACGGCAAACTTCAAGCGCTCGCGAATAATCTTCCTCCTCTATTAGTTTGTCGGCAAGACTTTCGGCAAACTCCGCCACATCTTCGTGATTTTTCCATATTGTCATTGCCGAATCTGTTTCGCCATGCAGGACAAAATTCTGCGCACGGAAATAATCACGCTGCAAGTCGTCAATCTGCGCATTGCTACAGAAGGGCAACAAAAGCATAATGGCAATATGTACAAACTTTTTGCTCATCAGTCGTGATTCTGAATAAAGTCGGCAGAACCGAAAACATGAATAAATCCTTTTAGATGGCGAGCTTCCAAGCCTGTAAGTCTTTGTTCATAAACCTCACAGATGTAAAAGTAAACACCAGGCACAACCATCTTACCTGTCATTCTGTTGCGACCATCCCACATTATGTCGGGATCGTTGGTCTCGAACATCACCTGTCCCCAACGGTTCATAATTGTCATTTCCACTTTCTCGACAAACTTGTACTCGCCCATAGGGTGATAATAGTCGTTGATGCCGTCACCATTGGGAGTAAACACATTGGGAAGATTGTAGTATGAACATTCGTCAACACAAGCAACCTCGGAACTTTCGCTTTGATTACCAAAAGGATCGGTAGCATTTATATAATAGCAGCCAGCCATTCTGTCGGTAGGATAATGCCTAAACTCGGTATCACCACTATTAAAGACAGAAAGCACCTGATATTCACCATCGAGCACAGGCGTATAGTACAATGTATATATATTAACATCATAGCCACAAGAGTCTGGCACCGACCATTTTATCAGGTTATAAGCCGAATCGCACACCGACGTCACATTAATTACTGGTCGGCAAGGAGCAACGGTATCGACAGAATATTTACAAACCTGCTGTGATAGGTTTTCCAAAGGCTCTGGAAATCCTGCAAGCGTATAACGTCCATACGACTTCACATAGTAGCAATATTCTCTACCATTTTCAACAGTGTTATCAACGATGTATTTATCTGCTGTCGAAGAAATTAGCTGATAAGTATCAGTGACAGAATCGTATCTGTAGTACTCGTAGTTGTAGTTTGTCCATGGCACATTGTTCCTTAGCCTAACCTTGACAGAACTTTCCTGCTGAACCAAATCGACAAATACGGACGAGGCAAAACTCGGTGTGCCTATCAGCACGCTTTGTCCATTAACCGTACCATAAAACTCAATCTTGTAGGTATATGGATAGTCAACTGTATTGACATTAATGTCGGTATATTCAGTATTATCTAGTCCTTCGATTTCTGCTATTTGGGAAAAACCTTCTCCAAGGAAACCGCGAGAACGTAAAAGAACATACTTGTATGGGGCGGTAGCACTTCCTATTTCCGACTCATCGGGTTTCAACCATGCCACATAAATGCTTCCGGATGCCCTATCCGTAGAAAGGACACTCACATTTGTCATCGTAGGCAATCCCTTCGACAAAGAAGTGCATACTTCTTCCGAAGCATAGCCCTCAGCTCCATCGGGAAATACAGCACAAAGCATATAGCAATACTCGTGTCCTTGAGCAACATCCCTGTCGATATAAATAGTATTTGCAAGACCATCCACATACCCGACCCTCTCGTAGCCAGTTGACGCAGGTACTCCTGTCTGACAAAAATCGTGAACAAAACCAGATGGCTGTATTTTCCTGTATACATTATATCCCACTACATTATTGCATTGCGACTGCGCCCACGACAGAGTTATATCCTGCAATCCAGGCAATGCCTGCAAATTATTGACAGCAGGGCCAACCACTGTTATATAAACACTTTTCAGATCGACAAGATTAACCAAAGGATTTATGTCCTGAGCCTTTATGTTCAACAAATAAGGCTGAGTTCTAACAATGTCGCAACTCGTATACCACACAAAATTACCCTTTGCATAACCTGCCTGCGAAATTGTCTGCTCGAAATGTGCCGGAGCATTATCGCTTGCCACGAATGGAGCTCCGTATGCCGTCAAGATTATAGAATCATTGTTAACATCATGAGCCTCAATATCAAAACGAAGAACAGTTCCAGCCTCAATGCAAATACTGTCGTGACTGCCGTAAACTGTATCGAGCGCAACAAGGTCTATCTGAGGATTTGTATTTCCACTATCGAAAACCTCAATCTGCATATCGCGGATTATCTCTCCTATTTTCACACCTTCGCGCCATTCTTCAATCAGCATTGCCACATTGTACACACCAACAAAAGCAGGAGTATTCCATATCAAGTCCCCAGTTAATTCATCAACCTTAATATAGTCTGTGGCAGCAGGATAGGTATAATTTGAAATAGGCACGCCATTTTCTTCGCGGCATGGTGTAATCTTGTACGAAAGGCTGTCGCCGTCAGGATCGTATGCTCCCGGATTGTGAACAAACACCTGTCCTACCGCTGCCTTGTCAACGGGGGGCTGAGTAAGTATAGGCGTACTGTTCAAGCCCAGCGTAGGGTCTATTATCATAGTGGTAGAAATTGCGAAAAGCGTGTTCACAGAATTGGGGATATTGGAAACATTAGCATTTCGGTTAGGATCTTCCACCGTGATGCAAAATACCCCCGGACCGCCGTAGGTATGCCTTCCCACATACTTGTTGCGCTTATAATAGTCGGGGAGAGAAATTTCCTCGCAGCGAGGTAGCGTCGAAGTTGTGTTGTCGCCCCAATCGATGTCGAGTTCTGGACGATCGGCTGTCCAACCGGGACCCGTTGCCGTGTATGTAATTACAGTTACCTCAAAGGTCAATGCCGAAATCTGCTTGTAGGTTATCTCCCCTGCCCTGTTGTGCGTAGCATACGCATTGCACGGCAAAAGAAAGGTAGCAACAAGCATAGCTGCTGCAAAAAGCAAACTTCGACAATGAACCATAAAAGGCATATACTAATAATTGAATCCACCAAGTTTAACAATATCGGTACGAGGATTTACGCACATTACAGGAATTTTCTTGCTAAGCTCGATGTTGCGCGGATGCTTGATGCTTGTGAAAGCCTTCTTGTAGTTTTCCGACATGTACAACACTAGGTCGGGAGAAACGCCACGCATATAGTCGTAGATGTTGTCGTAGAAATCTTCCTCGGGAACACCCTCAACATCAAATTCTATTGCATTGTCGGCAAACAAGGTTGTTGCAAATGCGATATTGCTATTAATGTCGGCCTGACGACTTTCACTGCTAACCTTTGGATAAACCACATATACATGGCTTTCGAATATGAGGTTCAAATACTTAGCCCAGATAAACTTTGCACGGGACTTCTTGTCACCGTCAATTGGAATACATATACGGTCGTATTCGCCAAAAGCCAAAGGACTCTGAACCAATACAAAAGGTACCTTTACAAACTTCTGGATCAGTTTCACCTGCTTTTCGATTGTCTTTACCCCATGTACGCCCATTACTGCCAAATATGCATTCTGCTCGATTCCGTATTCATGAATAACATCGAAAGCAGAACCTTTTTTTACTACCGTAGTAATATTTTCATAGCCGGTCTCCTTTACAAACCTTTCAGCAACCTTTTCCAGCTCAGCCTGCCACTCATCAATCATCTTGTCAGAATCCGCGACATAAAGAAGATGAATAGGAAGTTTCTCAAACTTTGCAATTTCGTATGCATGATTAAGAGCAAAATTAGCCTCATTACTAAATTCGTATGGCACTAAAACACATCTTTCCATAAAACAATATTTTTTAATGAATTTCAATTTTTTGCAAAGGTAAAAAATAATTTGACAATTTCAAATTACATTTTATTACTGTTAAAAAAGGTATTTTTCCAGAATACCAAATGGCTACTACTGCCTTACAAACTTATAGGTAATCTTACCGCCTTCGGCCTTACCGCCAGAAATTCTTGAGAACAAAGACTTTAAAGCAGAATTACGAGCTGCATTCGACAGACATTCTTCATCAGAGGTTAAATCTTTTGAAACAACTTCTGCCGAAGTAACCTTTCCACTCGAAGCTATAGAAATCCTAACAACCACAACACCACTTCCCTCGCAGGTATAAACTGGCACATGCAAATACGAAGCTTCCCGCTGCTTGTTGTCAGGATCTGCATAAACCAACGCAGGACCAGACGTCACAACATTGCGCGACTTGTTGTCTGATTGGTACGTCTCCATGCGCGACGGGTCTATATAATCCTCGTATGTTCTGTTTTGTACATCATCGTAGTTGTCTCCGTACTTCTCTCGCAGAAACTGATCCTCGTACTTAGCCTGCAAATCTGCCTGCGACATAGTACTTCCCGATGAGTTTGGGACTGTGCTACTTGTTGTCCCCGAATAGCTTGCCCCTGCATTCGGAAGATTTTCAAAAAACTGTTCTATCTGCTCGTCAACATCCTTACCTACATCTTCCGCCGTTGTTTGCTCATCTTCCCCATCAAACTCGCTAGGATCAATCAGCACATAACTTTCCTGATTATCTTGTTGATTTTCGGCCACCTTACAAGCAAGACAGACAAATATCACAACCAAGTGGAAAAGGATTGTGCCCAGTATTCCGTTAATATTTCTGCGAAAGAATGACACCGTTAAAAGTTTTGCACAAAAGTAAATAAAAATCGTCGTACAAAAAAACAATCCCCAATGTTTTTCAATCGGGGACTGTTCACTACTAATATTATACTTATGCACTACATTACTTCCGGCACTTCGATTCCAAGCAATTCCATGCCTTCCTTTATGGTCTTTGCAACCTGCTGCGACAAACGCAAACGGAGCAGAATCACATTAGGATCGTTCTCGTTCAGAATTGAATAGTCGTGATAGAACTGATTGAACTCCTTGCACAAATTGTACACATAGTTTGCAACCTGTCCCGGGTCGAACTTCTTGGCCGACTCCTCAATAACCCTGTCAAACGAACACAAGTTCGAAATTATGCTTACCTCCTTGTCGAGCAGATGAACATCCTCGGAAATGCGCTTTGTTAGATTGATATTCTGCTCCTTTGCCTTACGCAATATAGAGCAAATACGCGCGTGTGTATACTGAATGAAAGGTCCTGTATTTCCATTGAAGTCGATGGATTCCTTAGGATTGAAAACCATCTGCTTCTTCGGGTCAACCTTGAGAATGAAATACTTGAGAGCACCGATTGCAATCATTTCAATAATACGGTTGCGTTCTGCTTCGCTCAAATCGCCAAGCTTGCCGTTTTCTTCGGAGATTGCACGGGCTGTTTCAATCATGTCGGCAACAAGGTCGTCGGCATCAACAACAGTACCTTCACGCGATTTCATCTTACCCTCGGGCAATTCGACCATACCATACGAAAGATGGAAAATCTTGTCGTAGTAGTCCTCGCCCAAACGCTGAACAACCTTCTTCAGCACTGCAAAATGGTAATCCTGCTCGTTTCCAACAACATAAATCATCTTATCGGGATGATATTCGTCGAAACGTTGAGCAGCTGTACCTATATCCTGAGTCATATAAACAGTGGTACCATCGCTACGGAGCAAAATCTTACGGTCGAGACCTTCATTTGTAAGGTCAATCCACACCGAAGTGTCTTCATCGCGGACAAAAACGCCACGGTCGAGACCTTTCTGCACAATCGACTTGCCGAGCAGATAAGTCTGTGATTCGTAGTAAATGCGATCGAATGAAATGCCAATCTTCTTGTAAGTCTCGTCGAAACCTGCATATACCCATTCGTTCATCATCTTCCATACGCGACGAACTTCCTTGTCGCCAGCCTCCCATTTCTGAAGCATTTCGCGGGTTTCGGCCATTAGTGCCGACTTTTTCTCAGCTTCCTCATCGCTAAGTCCAGTTGCTTTCAAAGCAGCGATTTCTTCCTTATACTTGTTGCTGAACAACACATAGAAGTCGCCAACAAGCTTATCGCCCTTCTTGCCTGCCGATTCGGGAGTAACACCGTTACCCCACTTCAACCAAGCAATCATCGACTTGCAGATGTGTATTCCACGGTCGTTCACAAGGTTAACCTTCATAACATTGTTTCCGGCAGCTTTTATGATACGCGATACAGAATCACCGAGGAAATTGTTACGCAAATGTCCTAGATGCAAGGGCTTGTTGGTGTTTGGCGACGAAAATTCAACCATTATCAACGGCTTCTTGGAAGTATCCTTCTTTTTAGCAGGTGCTGAAAGATTGTTAAGACGCTTCAACCAATACTCGTGTGTCATTGTTATATTCAAGAATCCCTGAATCACATTGTAGGAATCAATATCCTCGCAACGCGCCTTCAACGACACGCCAATTTCCTTGGCAGTGTCCATCGGACTCTTCTTGCTGTACTTCGTAAACGGGAAAACCACAACCGTGAAATCACCGTCGATTCCTGGCTTTGTTCTTTCCAATGATATTGTTACCGACTTTAAATCAACAACATACAAGTCGGACAATACCTCTCCGATATACCTAACTATATCTTTCTCCATAACTCAAAATTCTCGGCTGCGAAAATACTTATAAGTATCCAACATTTCAACCAATGTTAGTATTTTGTTGATAAAATGCACAATATGCTGATATTCCACAGTTTGCACATTTAGGGGAACGAGCCGTGCAGACATATCGTCCGTGCAGTATCAGATAGTGGTGAGCATCGGGAATGTCGGCTTTGGGGATGTATTTTACCAGTTGCTTTTCGGTCTGAAGTACATTTTTTGCATTGGTCGTCAACCCTATTCGTGCCGACACCCGGAAAACATGCGTATCTACAGGCATTTCGGGTCGGTTGTAAAGCACTGCCTGTACGACATGGGCAGTCTTGCGACCTACACCTGGAAGTTTCTGCAAGAGCTTGTCGTCGTCGGGAACTTCGCCACCGTAGCTTTCGGCAACGATTTTTGCTGTTTCGAGCAAGTGTTTTGCCTTGGCATTGGGATAAGTCACCGATTTCACATACGAAAGAATTTCCTCCTCACTTGCCTTGCTCATAGCCAGCGCATCGGGGTAAGCAGCAAATAAAGCGGGCGTAACCATATTCACGCGCTTGTCGGTACATTGAGCCGAAAGCATCACCGCCACTAACAACTGAAACGGATTGCCATAATGCAGTTCGGTCTCCACCTTGCCCATATTCTGCTTGAACCATGCAAGCACCTTCTCGTATCTTTCTTTTTTAGTCATAAACAATTATAATTTCATTAACGAAAAAACGTTGTCGGCAGCGTCGTCTGGATTTGTAATCCAGACGATACGAGCATAAGGATTTATAATCCGCCTACAACTATCCGCATTTCTCATTTATAATCCGTATTTATATGGTATTTTTTCGCATTGCAAATGCTGATATTCAGGTCTTTCGGATTACAAATCCGAAAGAACCTAACAGCAACGTTGTCTGGATTTGCAATCCAGACAACACGAGCATAAGGATTTATAATCCGCCTACAACTATCCACATTTCTCATTTGTAATCCGTATTATATGATATTTTTCCGCATTGCAAATGCTGATATTCAGGTCTTTCGGATTACAAATCCGAAAGAACCTAGCAGCAACGTTGTCTGGATTTGCAATCCAGACGGTGCGAGTATAAGGATTTATAATCCACATATAATTATCCGCATTTCTCATTTATAATCCGCATTTATATGATATTTTTTCCGCATTACAAATGCTGATATTCAGGTCTTTCGGATTGCAAATCCGAAAGAACCTAGGAACCTAGATGAAACAGCGCCGGCAGCGTTGTCTGGATTTGCAATCCAGACGACATGAGTATAAGGATTTATAATCCGCATATAAATATACAATTTGTTCATTTCTCCACAATCACATCCAACAATCCCTTTTTTCCAGCATAATCACGCGCAGAACTATAAAGATAATCTTCTGGCTTCTCTACAATCTCGCTCACGACAGGATTATTGTGTATGTAATCAAGTTTTTGCAAGTAAAAATCGTATGAGTAAAGCTCCTCAATATAACTGCCATCTTGCCAAAACTTGAAATTCTTTATTTTCCGATCGTTATTACCTACAAACCAAAACCTATCCATCATCCACTCTTTCCTACTTTCACGCACATTATCGTTAACAGCCTCGACAATCTTTTTGCTTGTGTATTTCTTGAAGTCACGCAATATATCGGAAATACTTGTTTCTTCGTTTCTTGCACCGACAATCATGTGAAGATGATTTGTCATCAACACCCATGCATATACATCAAGGCCCTTATTCTCTTGACAATATGCAAGCGATTCCAGAATAATATGCTTATACTCTGGACGAGTAAAGACATCAATCCAATCGACTACTGTTGATGTTGTAAAATATAGCTCCTTAGTGAGAGATGAATACATGGTTATATTGGGGGCGCATTACAAATTACATTTATACGCATTGCAAATGCTAATACTCAAGACTTTCGGATTGCAAATCCGAAAGAACCTAGAGCTAGCACGGCAAGATTAGTTTTGCAATATTATATTTCTAATATTCCAACAGGAAATGTTCTGCATCAATCGCTGCCTTGCATCCTGAACCAGCAGCCGTAATTGCCTGACGGTAGTTAGGATCCTGAACATCGCCACAAGCAAACACTCCAGGAACATTGGTCTTTGCAGTACCTGGAACAGTCTTAATGTAGCCCTTCTCGTCGAGGTCGATGTACTTTGCAAAAACCTTTGTGTTAGGCGTATGACCGATTGCTACAAAGAATCCGCTGATGTCAATTGTCTTTTCCTCGTTGGTCTTGTTGTTGAGCAAAAGTGCGCCAGTTACACCGTCCATCTCGTTGCCAAGGACTTCCTTTGTATTGCAGTTCCATAGAACCTCAATTTTGGGGTTCTCCATTACGCGCTTTTGCATTGCCTTTGATGCACGAAGTTCGTCGCGACGGACAATCATATATACCTTGTTGCAAATGCCTGCAAGATAGGTAGCTTCCTCGGCAGCAGTATCGCCACCGCCAACTACAGCAACATCCTTCTTGCGATAGAAGAATCCATCGCAGGTAGCACAAGCCGATACGCCAAAGCCTTTCAACTTCTGCTCCGACTCAAGTCCGAGATAGTTGGCAGTTGCACCAGTAGCAATAATCACAACTTCGGCATCAATTTCATCGCCATTGTCAACAACAACATGGAAAGGACGGTGCGAAAAATCAACTTCGGTAATAATTCCACTACGAACATCGGTGCCGAAGCGCTTTGCCTGTTCGCGAAGCTGGTTCATCATTTCGGGTCCGGTAACTCCATTTGGATAACCTGGGAAATTCTCAATTTCGGTAGTGATTGTCAACTGACCGCCCGGCTGCAAACCTTCGTAAACAACAGGGCTCAAATTTGCTCTCGATGCATATATTGCTGCCGTGAAACCAGCAGGTCCTGAACCTATAATCAGGCATTTAACTTTTTCTGTCATATTCTTTTACTTAAACTCAATTTTCTGCAAAAATAAAAAATTATTTACGATTTACGAAGTTAGATTGACGATTTTTTACACTAAAGTCACACAGAACTTGGCCAAGCATATTAAAACTATTTACGACAATCAATTTTTTATAGAAAAAAACATAAAAACACATATAATTCAGAAAAAGTATTACATTTGTCACCGATAATTTTAAAAGTTTAACAACAAAAACAATACGACATGAAAAAACTATTATTTTTAGTGCTTGGAATAGCATTATTCACTATGGCAAATGCTCAGGGTTTGAATGTACACTTGGAAGGTGGAAAACTCAACAAATACACTGAAGAAGTAACATACAAAAACATTATTGCAGAATACGATTCGTACCACAGACTTACATACTTGGAATGCACAGGCAAAGGTTACGAACATTGTCCAGAAGCGTGGACTTACACTCAACCACAAAGCACATTTGAAAAAACTATCCTCGAAGCCACGGTAAATATGGAAGTTCAGATTCTCGAAGACTTAAAGGCAGGAAAAACTAGCGGAGAATTCAAATACAAGTACTTAACGCTTTCATACAAGGATGCAAAACTAGTCAAAAACGATTTAGGCAAGGAGAAACTGCAATATAACTGGTCTATAATGGACTTCCTGACAGAACGCAATGTTGATGACATTAAGAAATACAAGGAATCATTAGACAAGCAGGAAGAATAGTAAAGACGCAAAACCTTGCGTCTCAAAAATTCCTTACCTTTGCGAAAAATTTTCGCAAATGAAAGCAATGATTTTCGCCGCCGGACTCGGCACACGTCTCGCACCGCTGACCAACACTATGCCAAAGGCAATGGTTCCAATCAGCGGGAAACCAATGATTCAGCACCAGATTGAAAAGTTGCGCGGCTTCGGATTCGACTACATAGTGGTAAACGTACACCATTTCGCCGACCAGATAATCGACTTTGTAAAAAACAACGATTTCGGTGTGCAAATTGAAATTTCCGATGAGCGCGAATTGCTGCTGAACACTGGCGGAGGACTGAAAAATGTCAAGAAATTCTTCAGCGACGGTGACAACTTCCTCATCCACAACGTCGATATTTTCTCCGACCTCGACCTAAAGGCACTCTACGACTATCATTGCACGACACAAAATGTCGCAACCCTTGCCGTAATGCACCGCGAAAGTTCCAAGCATCTGCTTTTCGATACAGAAAACCGTCTCTGCGGATGGCGCGACCTAAAGAACGACAAGTCGATTATTACTATCGAGCGCGACAACTACAACGAAATGGCATTCAGCGGAATATATGTCTGCAACTACCGCATTTTCGACCTCATCGACAACGAAGGTTCTTTCCCCATCATCCCCGAACTGCTGAAAATATCGAAGTCGCACCGCATCGGCGGATACATCCACGACAACAACAAGGTGCTGGATGTCGGAAAAATTGATGTGATAAGGAAAATTGAGGAAGACGACTCAAATTTGTTATAATCCTGTCCAATTTATTAAGCGAAGAAAGTAACTCTTCTATTCCTCCAACAAATCTGGTCGCAATGCCTTTGTGCGCTCGTAGGCCAAATCTTCCTTCCATTCATCAATCTTGGCAAAGTTGCCAGAAAGCAGAATGTCAGGCACTTTCCATCCGTTGAACTCGGCAGGACGGGTATAGACTGGCGGTGCGAGAAGTCCGTCCTGGAACGAATCGGACAAGGCCGACTGCTCATCACCGATGGCACCGGGGATAACGCGGATAATGCTGTCGCACATCATAGCAGCGGCAAGTTCGCCACCAGTGAGCACAAAGTCACCAATGCTAAATTCCTCGTCGATAAGGTGTTCACGAATGCGATAGTCGATACCCTTGTAGTGTCCGCAAAGAATTATAATGTTGTTCATCATGCTTATGCGGTTGGCTTCCTTCTGCTTCCACGGCTTGCCATCTGGCGAAGTATAAATTACAAGATCGTAGTCGCGCTGCTTCTTCAAATCGTTGATGCAGTTGTAGATAGGCTCTATCATCATCACCATGCCAGCCTCACCGCCAAAGGCGTAGTCGTCAACCTGCTTGTGACGACCAAGGCCGTATTCGCGCAGGTCGTGGATATGAACTTCGGCAATTCCCTTGTCGGTTGCCCGCTTGATTATCGAATTGTTCAGCGGTCCATCAAGGATTTCGGGCAAAACGGTTATAATGTCAATTCGCATAAGACTAATGTTTCTTTGTTTCTAAGTTTCTATGGCTTCGCCGTTTCAAGTTTTTTTTTGTTGAGTCGTGGCGCGCCGCGACTGTACTTAGTTTTAATGTTAATAAGTTTCTATGTTTCAAGTTTCTGGTTCAACGTTTAAAGTTTCAGGTTTCTTGTTTGAGTCGTGGCGCGCCGCGACCGCACTAAGTTTTAATGTATATAAGTTTTTAAGTTTCATGTTTTTGGTTCAATGTTTAAAGTTCAAAGTTCAATGATGCGCAAGCCTATTTTAACAATTTTCTACTTCCTGCCTCCTCAAGGACTGACATTTGCTGAATCGCTATTCTGTTGAGTTTTTTCAAGCGTTCCCTTTGGGGAAGACCTTCGTTGATAAAAGCAGCATTAAGATTTTCCATATTTGATAGGCATATCAATTGGTTTACAGAAGCATAATCACGCATATTGCCTTTTGCTCCAGGGTTGGCATCCCTCCATTCCTTTGCTGTCATTCCAAAAAGTGCGACATTCAGCAAATCGGCTTCTTCCGCATAAATCAAGGAAGTATGCACCTCGTCAACTTCATCGGGAATAAGGTTTGCGTGAACTGCACTGGTGTGTATATGATAGTTAATCTTCGACAATTCTCGTTTTACCGACCAGCCGATAGTCTTCTGTTCTTCTTCCTTCAGTCTCTGGAACTCTTTGATAAGATATAATTCGAACTCTACAGACACCCAACTCGCGAACTTAAAAGCAATATCCCGCTGTGCGTAAGTGCCGCCTCCTCGTCCCGACTTTGTAATTATTCCGATGGCATTGGTCAGTTCTACCCAGCGCGCAGGACTGAGTGTGAAAGCATTGCTTCCTGCTTCCCTTAAAAGGGGGTCGAATTCGACCCCTTTAAAGTCGGGGTTGTTCAGCATTTCCCATAAACCAAGATATTCTATCGTGTTTTTCAGTCGCATCCAATTCTTTACGACATCTTTTGGTTCCAAAGGATTCTTTTGCTGGGCTATATCTGTTATGCATATATAATCAATTCCGTTCACATTCATTGCGCGAACAGTTGTCTGCTTGACATTAATTTCTTGAACCTTGACCATATTATTACGTTACAGAGCAAATTCTTCTGTGCAAAGATAAGTTTTTCGCAGAAAATATTAAATGATTTTGGGGAATATTTTGTTTTAGTAAATTTCACTAGCTGTGGTTAGCGATGTAAAAATGCCAAAGATTTTCAAGAGTTTAATCTTGGTTGAGACGCAAAATTTTGCGTCTGTACAATCGAATAAAATATTTGTCAATGGCTGACGCCGTTTCTAGTTTTTTTGTTGAGTCGTGGTGCGCAGCGACCGTACTGCTTGAAATGATTGAAGTTGTTTATAATTTCTTTTTGATATTTATGATTTTCTAAGAGTAATCTATTGAATGGATTATTTTATCAATTAAATATAAAACTAACTACATCTTTTGTCATTCCTCTGCCAATGTTTGGCTCATATTTCCATTTTTTTACAGCATCGATGGCGAGTGGTGTACATTCCGAACAGTTGGATTGTATAACTTTAACGTTTTCAACATCACCTTTTTCGTTAACTGTAATTTCAAGTTTTACCGTACCAGTTTGATGGTTATTATTATATGGAAAAACCTGAGAAATCACCTTGCGTTTACCAATGCTTCTTTCTCCACCCCAGCCAAGTCGTTTATCTCCCTGGGGCGACCGGTCAATATAATCCCCGTATCTTCTGTTTTGTGCATCATCATAGTTATCCCCATACTTTTCACTAAGATACTGTTCCTCATACTTAGCCTTTATATAGGCATCAGATATTGTATCTCCTTTTACATCATTACTAGACAGAATGAACGCAACACCCTGAGTTTCGACACTTAGATTTGTTCTAAGATTATCCACTTGTAAACTATCATATACAGGACGAACCAATAAGCCATTGTTCCGACTTTTTTCTTTTATACCATAGTAGTATGAATTAATGTGAAAGTAAGATGCATTGTTGGAACGCGAATACAAATCTGTCCAATAGTAACCATCAGAACCAATATATAGTGAATCATTATCACATTGTTCCCCGCCCGCTGGGAGAAAAATATATTTATCGTTTGTTTTTCCTGTTACTTTATAACCATATACACCATTTTTACTCACCCACTCCCATTTACAATTATCTTTCAATTCATCAAACTGCTCTCTTGTTGGCATACACCATCCATTTCCCCATTTTACTGTGGCGACATCATATTCAGTACCCGCAATATTAAAAATATCCTTGCCTATAATCGTATGCTTAAAGCCATCCATATCAATGTACGAGGAATCTGCAGCTCTTATTGTCTTGTCAACTTTATAGTTATCGATAGTATATTCATTCTTTTGTGCTGTTTCTGCAAACGCATAATAATCACCATAATCAATCTCAGTTTTTGCACCAATATTACATTTCGCCCATTTAGTACCGCTTGGCAATCCTAAATCAACATACTCGTGCCCATTTAATGATTGTGAGAAACCATTGTTTGAACATAGTATTATGCTCATAATGAATATTAAGAATATTTTCTTTTGCATCTTGTCAGATAACTTTTAATTCGTAACTCTCTTGTACGGTGCGTGTTTCAAACACACCCTACTCTCAACTTTTAACTCTCAACTTTCAACTGTATTAAAATCCCATTCCAAACCTCAGCCAGAACATTTCCTCCAGGCTTTTCCATTTCTTTGCCGACTTCTCAAAATTATCGTTCGTATAGGCATTCAAAAGTTTAGCCGACTTCTTGGCATTGCCGTTGTCAACAACCTTCTGTTCCAAATCCTTAAGACCAGCAAACGCATCATCTTCGTACGATTTGAGTGCACTTTCGACAACTGGTCTCGTCGATTGCCATGCCACGGTTGCCAACTTGTTTGCCTTGCGGTAAGTCCATAGTACGCAGTTGTTGTCGAGTTGCTTCTGACCGCAAACATCGTAAGCCTTTGGCAATGCTGTTGTTCCACTGAAAATCGGCACTCGTGGTGTCTGTGCAGGATTATCAACCGACATCCAACAAACGCCACCAACTTCGTCGGGCAACCAACTGCGCAACTGGATTATGTGCGAGTACGAACACCAAGCCACAGCCACCGTGCGCTGGAATGTTACGGTTTCGGGAGCTAAGAAATTCAATGTGTTGCGCAGATTTGTACCAAGCCACGGATTTGCAACTGGACTTACAATCGTATCGTCAACCATAGTGCCGTCGTCGAGACGCTTCTTGGTGACCATTCGCACATTGCGAGTCATATCGAGGTTGGTGCCTTCGTAGGTGCTACGGAAAAGTTCAATCACCTTGCGGACATCGACATTCTCATCTGGTTTCACCGAAAATGGCAGTTCGTCCATATCCATGCTAAGTCCGAGCGATGGAGCCAAACTACTGAGAATGAAGAACTCGCGTTCCTTGAAGTTCTTGCCTGCGCCATACGACGAAGCGAAAGCCTTCCAGAAAACAAACGGTTCGCTACCGTCCCACAGGTTATATTTCCTGGCAACTTCCTCAACATTGTCGGATGCCATAAAATAGTCGGGATTGTTGCGCTCCATCTGCCCAATTCTAGCGATATTTGCCGACACGCCAACATGGTCGTCGGGAATGCGCTTTGCCGCCCACACGCCACCAATCTTGTCGGGACCTTCGCCGAGGATTTCCATCTGCCACACCTCATTCTTGTCGGCAATCGTAATGCACTCGCCGCCATCACCATAGCCGTATTCTTTTACAAGGCTTCCGATGAGTTTGATAGCTTCGCGAGCAGTTGTACAACGCATAAGCGCAACACGCTCAAGTTCCTCTATCATAAACATTCCCTTGCTGTTAACAAGCGTATCGGGACCAGAAAAAGTAGTCTCGCCAATGGCAAGCTGCTTTTCGTTGAGACAAGGATAAGCAGTATTGAGGTAAGCGTAGGTGTGCTTTGCCTGCGGAATTTCACCAGCGAGCGTTAAGCCAGCAGTATCGGTGCGGCTCTTGGTATGCATTGTACCCTTGTATACCTTGTGGGTAGCACCATCCTTGTAATTTGCTGCCGGTTCTATCGACATCCAGGTGCGGTAACGTCCGTCGCACGTATGCGAAGTAATTACCGACCCGTCGGCAGAAGCCTTCTTGCCGACCATTATGCTGGTGCAATTTCCACCAATAAATTCTTCCTCCTGCCCGTACGCACACAGCGACAGCAAGAACAGCAAAGCAACAAATATGTTTTTCATTGTCAAAAATTTAAATGTTCAAAGTTTAAAAGTTTCAGGTTTCTATGTTTCACGTTTCTGGTTTTCTAAGTTTCAAGGTTTGATGATTTGACAATTCGATGATTTGATGATTCAAAAAAAAATGTAACTATTTATAAATTATATAGTTTACTTTTGATATAAATTGTTTTACATCACTATTTCATAATCCTATAATCCTTTGTAAACAGCAGCAGTACCGTAAATATTTCCAACCTTCCGACAAGCATCATACCCGAAAGAATCCACTTTGCGATCTCGGGAATTTCGGCGAAAGTCGTTGCTGGACCAGTCATTCCGTAGGCAGGACCTATATTACTCATAGCCGAAATACATGAGACAAACGAAGTAGTAAAGTCCATTCCCAAAATTGACAACAAAAACGTTCCCATCAACACTATTATTATATAGACCATTATGAAAGCCATCACTCTCATCACAGTTCGTTGATCTATAGAACGTTTTGCCATCTTAACAGGAACAACAGCCTGCGGATGCAATTGCCTTCTCAAATCGGCAATAAGGTTTTTCACTGCGATTGCAATTCGCGAAACCTTGATACCACCGCTCGTCGAACCCGAACATCCGCCAACAGCCATAAGAAGCACAGTTGGAATGATAAACGCCTGTCCCCAAGCAACATAGTCGAAGCAACCTGCCTGATAGCCCGACGATGTCATTATTGCCACCACATTGAACAGCGAGGTACGGAAAGTCTCCTCGAACCCCATTGGGAACGAAGACTGCTGTTCGGCGGTAAGCACTGTAGTGTATTCCAACGAGTAGAACAA